>Ga0351887_10004_pt1 | contig 154665 bp, 128 predicted proteins | sample TotcelFGM3001L15_FD_206760 | JGI IMG/M metagenome (GOLD analysis project Ga0351887, IMG submission 206760) | Enriched cells from coal bed in the Powder River Basin, Montana, United States - Total cells FGM rep3 HSBNCT.FGM.300.1.L15 ...
CGTCAAGTTTCTAGAGTTAAACATACCTTACTTATATGATGCAGAAACAATTAAACTGTATATACATATAATACTTAATTTTCAAAAAATGAACCCCAATAAATTTTATTATTTGGAAAATATATTTCATATCGTTTTAGACTATTATTTCAAGCTCACGCTGGATATGACTGCAGACTCTAAAGTAGAAGAAGTATTATTATCACTGTTTGATGAATTGAATTTACTACGGCAATATGTGAAAAATAAAATTGATTATGCGGAGTTATTATTTGAGTTTCTTCACGATTTAATTTTAAACGATGTACCGGGTGATAATTATAAGCATATTCAAGAAAATCTGCATCGAATACTTGTTGGGGTTTTGAAGATTGAAAGTGCAAACAACGCTAATTCTACGTTAAATGAATGTCTAATATGCTTGATTATGCAATGTGGTGTTGATACACCGCATAAGACAAAATTGGCATTAATACTATTAAAGTTGCTTAAGCAAGATGAGCCATTATTTGAAAGACTCATTCCATTATTAGACAAGCAACGACAATATTGCCAAGATCAAATGGAAATGGAAAATATATATAACAAGTTTGATGATGTAGATGACAATAATTTACGAGAAATTATTTTCACATATTACAAAACGAAATTCTCTCAACATGAATTATCAATATTGGATCGCTTAATAAATTCTAATTTATCATTCCATATTATTGATCAAATAATTAAGGAAGCACTAAGTTTTCACGGTATAGATGAGAATAGGATACTACTTACATTATATAAAAAAAATAAGCATTTAAACGCGGATAATCTTGAAAAGAAGAAGGATCTTGTAACGCATGTATTCTCTGGTCTTCTCAGTTTAGTTGAAAAAAACTATTTTAATCACCTGCTGGCGTATGTTAGGACATCAGATGAGCTAGAAGCTATTAGTACAGAATTACTTAACGTCCAGTCAAATGAATGGGAAATATATTTGTGGTGTAAGCTCACTCGGTGCATGCATAAAAAATTATTATCACAAATAGGATTGCGTAAACAAACATTGATAAAGCGTGTGAAGACCCTTAAGAATGTGGGGTCTGACGTAATTGAAAAATTGTTTCTATATTGTAACACTTTGTTTGATTATCAAGCCAATCAGAATCTTGCTGTGGAAAATATTTTGCATGATCTGGAGAACATCTCTGTATTACCGGTAGGTTCAAATCAAATTAAACTATTCGATTCAATAATAGATGACATGATGAATCTATTGTTCTTGTACAACGCTATCAAAAAAGTATTGGGAAAATATGAGGCAACGACTTCTATCGAAATTATAGAAATTATTTATAAACGATATATTTATCATACTGATAGTAAATATAATATGGAATCGGTTGTCCATTTGCTAACTTTAATTGGTAATAATGACCGTGCTCAGGAATCACTTAATATAATTAAAAATTCCTTGCCCGCCAATTGGATTAACTACCTTGCTTATAATCAATTGTCTCATACTGTTCTAATATTTTTGAATAATGGAAAAATTCAAGCTCAATGTATTGATGAAATACCACCTGATTTTTCTGCATTATTAGTCATTGTTAAAACTAATGCATCATTAATGCAAGTTTTTAATAAGAAATTAGAACAAGAAAATAAATTAATTAATCAGGAGAGTAAATTATCTATAGCTGATTTTAAGAGAATATTAATATATCTTAGTCAAGGTTTTGATGAGTCATCTATTCGCGATTTAGATGAGCTAGCGGTCGTGCAGTGGGAATTTTATTTAAAACGTCAGATGATGTTGAGTAAAGCTATCCAGAATGTTCCAGAACGATGGAAACAAGAATTCTCATCTAAGTTAAATAATTTGTTAGAAAACTGCGATTTATCTTTAGCCTTAACGTTTATTGATTCTATTATCTATAGAGTGAATCCTGATTATCAAAAAATTATTAATTCAATGCAGCATTTCTCCAAATATCCTGCATCATTTACTCAACAAAATATTAACTATTTATCTAATAATCCTGAGAGTGGGTGGCAAAGCTTTTTGAATAAAGCACAACAACCTGCTGAAAAAGAACTGACTTTAGATGAATTAGTTGACGCAATTACATTAGAACTCAAGCATACTGAAAATGACAATTCACCTGATATTCTCACAGCGGAAATATTGAAAAATCATGTTTTAAATATCAATCATTACTTTGATTGTAATGAGGCAGTGTGGTTGCGACCGTCTAAACCGATTAAAGCATTAGACATTAACGATATAAAACAATGGTTAAGTTACGTACAATCTAATAGAAATATTGATGCTAATTGGATACAAAAAAACAGTTATCAAGTTATTGCCGTGATTATGCGCGGAGTCGAAATTCATATGAAAAAGAAATTCAGAGTGCGAAATACGCAATTATTAGCACTTTGGCTGTATCTTAATGCTGCAAATAATCAACAAGGACGCTTAGGTCAAGTTGCGACCGGTGAAGGTAAAACGATTATTATTGCGATGTTTGTAATTATCCAAGCGTTATCTAACAAACAAATAAATGTAATCACGAGCTCATCTGTCTTAGCAAAGCGCGATGCTGAATTGAATAAAGAATTATTTGGTTTTTTTGGTATTAATGTTAGTAATAATTGTGACGAGGTCGCACAAACCAATATGGAAGAGCGTCAAAAACGTTACGTTGCACAAGTCGTATATGGTGATGTCGGGAGTTTTCAACGCGATATTTTATTAACTAAGTTTATGGGTCAAAATGTTTTAGGTAATCGTAGTGATGAAATAATTGTTGTCGATGAAGTAGATAGTATGCTGCTAGATAAAAATGATAGCACACTATATTTATCTCATGAAATGCCAGATCTTCGTCATTTGATGCATTTATATATTGTAATTTGGTGTGCTGTTCATGATCCAGCTATCGATACCTCTAACAATCCTATAGAGGAGGTATCTCAATATATCCGAAACATGATTTCCAATGGGGAAATACCGATTCCGAATTTTTTACATGATTTTGTTGAATATCGTATTTCAAGTTGGATTGAAATGGCATTTTTGGCTAAACAAATGCCGATTAATGAGCAGTATGTTGTGGCTCAAGATCAAAAAAGTAAAGATGGAAGTAAAATTGTTATCGTGGATAAAGATACAGGTGTTGAGCAAGTTAGTACCCAGTGGAGCAATGGTCTACATCAATTTATTCAGTTATTAAATACCAGGAAATTATCGTATGAAAGTCTAAAATCTGTGTATATGTCTAATTTGAGCTATTTTCAGAATTATAAAGGAAAAATTTATGGAATTACTGGAACTTTAGGTCTTTCCACAGAAAAAAAATTGTTAACGCAGATATATCAAGTTGACTTTTTTAACTTACCACGTTTTAAAAATTTATTATTTAAAGAAGAAAAAGGTATTGTTGTTACTGAAGAAAAGAAATGGTTAGAATTGATTGCAAATGATGTAAAAGAAAAAATATTAAAGAAACGTTCACTGCTCATAATCTCTGAGAATCCTAAAAATGCGCAATTAATTCAATCATATTTGAGCAAATCCCTTAATAGAAATGATATTGAACTCTATATTAGCTCATTTAAAGAATTTGCACTGATTGCTGAGCATAAGCAGTTACCACCAAACAAAATTATTGTTTCAACTAATTTGGCTGGTCGTGGAACCGACTTAATCATTAATGATGAATTGGCATCGCATGATGGTTTACAAGTTATCTTAACTTACATGCCGCCAAACATTCGTATTGAAGAACAAGCTTTTGGGCGAGCTGCACGTCAGGGACAAAAAGGGAGTGGGAAATATATTGTAAAAGATCCGATGATAACGGATCTCGCGGAATTGCGTGCACTTCGAGATAAGGAAGCTATGCAAAAAACTGAAGATTTTAGAACGCAAGGTTTACAGGCAGTTGAGATCGAACAAAAACTATTTGTTCAATTTGGTGAAACTCATAAAATGATTAAGGATGAACTCTCAAAACACTATAAATCTACAGCTGATCAGAAATTAATTGAGATCCAACTTCAAAGTCTAAAATGTCATTGGGCATTTTGGTTAGACACGATGGATGAAAAAATCAGAGCGGTAACAACTCTAGGTATCGATGTATTAATGACCGAATATGCCGAGTTTCATGATGAGATGCTGGAATTAGTAAGAAAAAATGATTTATTTAAACTCGTACAATTACCTCATGAACTGACAAAGTTAGCTAAATATTACGAAAAAGTTAATAAATTTGATGATGCTATTAGTTGTCTCGATAAGGTCATTATACAAGAACCCAAATATGCTGAGATTGCTTGCTTGCAAAAAGCCAAAATCCTTAGCAAAATTTCAAGTTCCTATCATTCTCGAGTGAAGATAAAGGAAGCATTAAAATCAGCAAAAATTTTAATTTGTGATCGAATTCAAGATTTGACTTTTTCATCAAGTGCATTAGATAAAGTTATTGAACTTTGCAAAGAGTCAGAGCATGGAAAACTTAAGAATGATTTTAAAATTCAAGTTAAAAATGAGATTGAATTATTTCGCATTCATTTATGTGCTATTGAAAACATACTGGGTACTGAATTTAGTGCAACTGTCTTTAATAATATCGCCTCTTTATCGGATCAGGATAAATCCGCGGATTTATTTAAAAATTTAATTTCAAATAGTAATGTGGTTAAGAATTTTAGATTAAGTAAAAAGCTTAAAATAGAAAAAACTGTGCATGGAAACGAACTCTATATAAAACATAATGATTGTTATCATAATATAATTCTACCACTTAGTTTAAGTTATTGTGGCCAATCTATTCTTAATAAAATCACCGATAAAATGTCAGATCAGAATCTTTTAATTTTACCGGATGATTTTAAAGATATAGTCGTGAGTCAGAGATCACTATGGGATTTGTTAATAAAAAATCGATTTTTACAGTTATCTCATGAATTCGGATATCTAATTAATATTGATCACAGAAAACTTTCAGAACTTGAGTTTGGATTTCAGGGAAAAATGCTTAATGACTCTATGATAAAAGAGATCTTGTCTAATAATGATCAGTTGATGTTTACTAAAGAATTATTTCCGATGTTAACTCCCACGCAATTTTCTTCTGTAAAAACTGTTTTATGTAAAGCGAATTTACTATCTTCCGTAAACAAAGGATGTTTATCGTTTTCTTATCGACATGATATCCAAAAATTAATATTACCGGATATTTTGCGTCCTTATGCTGATCTTCTGATTTCGCTTTTTAACGAGCAGATTAATGGCTTAAGTTCAGAGACAAAACGATGCACACTTACGCGTGATATCTACATTTCCGATCTATCGTTGCTAGAAGATAATGCACGGGCGCAGGATGTCCTGTGGAATAGTTTACTTGATCAAGGTGTCGTTAAATCCCACAGGATTAAATTTTCGTTACGTGAGACATCTAATAATTCAAATTTTGAAACAAGATTTTCAGTAATTAAATCGGAGGTGCAGGCTACACTTAAAAATTTATTCCCCGAAAATGACAAATTAATTCAGCCTGTCATGCAAATTATTGAGCAATGTATTGGAAAATTAAAATCCTTGAAAGAATTTAAAGTCGGTGAGAAGAATTTAAAAGAATTTTTTACCAAAGGTGAATATCCACCTGAAATGGAGAAATTTGCCAATTTATTATTTGATGACGTTTTTATTCTTGAACTTAAACCAAGCTACTGGAATTGGAGTGCATTTGCTGTTGGTTTATTAGGAATGGCTCAAATCGCAGCTGGTATTGCCTTAGAACTATGTACTTCTGGTCTTGGTGCTACGTTAGGCGCTATTTTAATTAGTGAGGGTGTAAGCGATATTATTTATGCTGTGCATTCCACTATTATGGGGAATTTTAGTTGGAAAGATTATGGCATTCATAAATCCATCAGTTTGTTGACATCCGTAGTGACGGTTATGACATTTGGTATTGGTGCTGGATTCAGCGTGGGTTTACAAACTGCTCGCGGCACTGCGCTGCAAGCTTTAAAATATACTGCTCAACGGGTTGGCGTGGAAGTAGTAAAAGCGGCCAGTATAAAAATTTCAGGTCTCGCGTTAGAAAAAATAAGTTCGCATTTGCCACAAGAAATCCATTTACGATTAGGCGATAAGATTAAATTATGCATAAATAATTCAGATAAAATCAAAGACAAAGCTCTATCTTTATCTAAGATAATGACCTCGTTGCTTTCAGCCATGCCGGACAAGCAAGAAGCGCAAAATTATATCGATCAGCAAGTATCGGAAATTTTGAGTGAGTCAGAGGGCAATCCTGTATATAAACAAATTGTGTCAACCATATTTTCTGTAACCGAACAAGTTCCTACCCAAATTTTATTAAGTGCGGGAACCACTAAAGCCTTTTTACTCGCCACTTTGGTGAGCTGCATTATAAATGGAGTTGAGCATTCTATCAAATTTCATCAACTAATTAATATTATTCCTAATGCTTTTTTGATGTTAGAGAAAAAACTGAAAATTAAATATGATGAAGAAATTAAGAAAAATTCGCATAAAAATATAGATAAAACGGCTTTGCATCAAGATTATGTTGAGAAAACTATCTCGAAGACGAAAGAACAACTTACCACATTAATGCTAAGTCGTATGACGAAAGAAATGCTCGTACCGAATTTAACTAAACACATCAACAATGCTATTAATAAACTCGGCAATCAGTTTCAAACCGAGACGCCTGCACAAATTATACGGAGAAAAAAAGCTCAGGAATTCAGAGCAGCCGCTTTAGAAAGTTATAACGCAGGACGACAAAGAAACCAATATGAGAATTCGGAATATGCTAGTCCTGAAATTGATAGCGAAAATATCGCAACGCCGACTACGGAAATATTACCTCCTGAAGAAGTGATATCCCAACCTGAATATGTAAGACCAAGACGTGTTAGGCCGGGCGCTAGAGAAAATATTCCGGTTAATGATGAAGAGATTGTAATTGTGGATTCTACTCATCCTGATAGCGATGAAATGCGATCAAGGGAAAATAGAAGGCTACGCCAAGCATCTCAAGATTGGAAGGGTAGAATTAATCCAATGCCAAGAGGGGAAGCTGGCGATGAAAGTAGGAGACGGCTTTATCGTGGAAGAAATCCTGAAGGAAGAGACCTGAGGTTAGTAAGAGATGCTAACTTATTTTCACGTTATGGTCGCGGTCGTGGTCGTATGCGTAATCGCGATCATGATGATCCTCGTCGAAGATATAGGAATACCCATCGATTCCCGGTGCGAAATGAATCTCAACAGATGTCTCAACTCTCGTTGAGACATCAACGTCGACAAGAAAGAATTAATGCATTAACGAGTACACGGCTTCGAATCGATCGTATTCAGAATGTGAGTAATGATGTTAAATTTACTCTATTGAATCATTCACTCATTATCTTGCGCGAATGTTTCGTTGCTGAGATAAAAAAATCCATTAAAAAAAATACGCAGAATGAAATTGCAAGAATAAAACAGCAATTCAATCGTCATGCGAAAAACTATGAAACGCAAGAGCGCTTAATTTTAGAAGAAAAGAAAAATTTAATTAAAAACTTTATCGCACTAGTTTTAGTGGATAAGAAGATTTCTGCTGAAATAACTAAAGCTGAATCACTTTTTAGTGCAGAAGGAATTATCAAAGAAGCAGAGTTTATTTGTAATGAATGTTTCCAACAAAGCCAACATGAGAGGAGATCGATATGCTTGATTAATTATCTCAATAAAAATTATTTAAAAGATCATAAAGATCATAGCGATGTAAGCGATCTTTTAAATGAAATTAAACGTCTTTTTAGAGAATATGATTTAAATAAAATGGAGAACACAGATATGTTAACTAAGAAAAAAGCTAGTAAAACTGACGATAAATTAGTGAAATATGAAGATAAGCCAACAGATATTGCAAATACATCGACTTCACCGAGTACTTTAACGAATGTTACGCAGATGACCGTGGGTGTTACGGGTGCAATTTCAACAACGATGCAAAGTATTAGTAATGTTTTAACTGAGAGAGAAAAAAGCAGACAAGAAATAATAAAAGCCAATACGGAAATTGCTAACAAAACTTTAGAAACTATAAATAATCTTGGGAAACAAGTACAAGGTTTGGTTAAAAGTCAAAGCGAAGTTATTCAAACCTCCACAGATAAATTCGTTAAACTGTGCGAGCGACTAAAAGAAGCGTCTCCGGAAGCGTTAGAGAAGATCAGAGCAGAGCGCATGGAAAAAGAGGTAACGCATTACAGAACCCAGGCGGATAAAGCTTATGGTCTTGTGGAAAAAAATCCAGATAATCCCAATTTTTTTAAGATGTGGGAAAAAACTTGTGCTGATGTTATAGCAAAAGAAGATAAAATAGATTTAGACCTTCGGGAAAAATGTAGTACTTATGTTAAAGCGGTCGATGCTTCAATGGTGCAGTTTAGTAATCTGATGCGTGAATTAAAGATCTCTGATAATAAGGTTATTGTGCAGGCCATGGAGCTTCAACAAAATATGGTAGAGGCGGCTAAGAAACTTTTAAATATTACACCTAAATCATCCGAACTCTCTATCCTACCAAGCGCAGGATCCACTCAAACGACGACGATAACCCCACTTCCAAACAAAACTCAGATTGCTAAACATGCTGCGCCTACCGTGGGCCCATTAGATGATACCCCAGCAAAAAATGAGAAACCTAAACAAATATTGCCAAAAGCACCAGCGCCTCCGATAAGTGTGAAAACTCCAGCTTTATTTAAAGCGAAGGCTAATTATGCTCCTCGCTCAGATGAGATTGAGGCAATTAAAGAGAGTTTTAATGATCGCGCACCCTTTCAATTTAAAAAAGGAGATAAATTCACAATATTTTTTAAAGATGGGCAAGCGGAATTGTGTGCTAATGAATGGATTAAGGCACGTAAAGGAGATTGTAAGTCAGGAGACAAAGGTGAAAAGGGAGTTATATCGACTAATTACCTATCCAAAATATAATTAACTAAAATAACTGTGGACTGCTGTTGAAGTCCACAGTTACTTTTAATGATATGAAAGTGGAATAGTTCGAATCTGATGTGACACCTTATGGAGTCGTCCGTTAAAAAACCTACTTTTAACCTAAAAAATGGATTCGTATTTGTAGGAATCTCAAAAATACTCTGCAAAAAATATAAAAAATAAATTCTTCAGCCATCGCGCTTAAAATAGATCTTATGATCACTCAAGAATTGTCGCAAAAAACTAGGCCGTAAATCCTTACCAGAAAATCTGCCTCGTATTTGCAAAGAATACGATTTAGCAGATGCAATGGATAATGGCGAAGCGATGATTGTATTAGACGAGCAAAGAGGGGCAATCTGGTTTTTTATGTAGTTTTGGAGAATTACAAGACAAAAACACTATGCTGTTTCAAACTAAGTTGCGCTGTCAAAAGAATATAAATAATATCAGAATAGGATCATCGGTTTATAAAGCAACGTGTGCGACAAAGTCAATGGTTTCAATCTTTTCTTACCGCAAAATGGGCGTTCGATGATTATGAAACCCTACGTAAGATCCGTAAGGACAAAATGGCTAAATTCATCAGATGCAGTAACAGTTACAATTATTTTAAATCAACTGTTTCAAAATCAGGTAGCATGAGCACAGTTGGGAAAGATCTCGAAATGACGATAAGGTTTCCTAATGAAAGGAGCATAATGTTTAGCTCAAACAAATAGGCCCTACTTAAAAGGGGGTTAGTCCACACGGGGCGAATATGTTTATAAAAAAATTTCTTGGTAGCACAAAAAACAGCGAAAAAACTGTTAAAGTTCGCAATTCTTGGTTACAAGAATCAAACACCATTCCGTCTCTAGTTACTCAGTCAGAAAAGTCAGCTCTAAACGAACTTACCATTTCTTCATCTTTACACAAGGATAATGATAATACTCAACTCTTACCGCTACAAAACCTACCTATCGAAATCTTAATTTCTGATATTGGGCGACATTTAAATATTAAGGATAAATGTCATTTAGCTCAATGTTCTAAATCATTGCATTCTTTCTTTCAACCTTTAATACGCAAAACTAAACTCCAGATTTTCCTACAACAAGTCGCATTTGGTCAGCAAGCTGAAGCAGAACAAATACTAAAAACTGAGCCAAATTTATTATTATTGCGTGGTACGGTTTTAGATTATTCCGGTCGTACGCTTTCAAACTGTACGGCCTTTCAAATTGCTTTAGGTGCTGATGACACTGATATGGGGGAAATGTTAGAGCTTTATTTTAATCTTTTACCGAATGGTAAAGAAGAAATAGAAATACAATTTAACCAACAATTTTCTGATACAAATAGCAAAAATGTAGAATGTGCTTATGACTTTACAACATTGGTTAATGTAATATCAAAAGAACAATTTCAAGGGGGACAAGTTAGTCCAGAAACAGAAATGGCATTAGAAGTATTTAGAACTCATTTTACACTGATGCCAATTAAGATAAAAAAAGGTAAGCATTTTGACATGCAAATTTTTATTAATGCTTTAGAAGCCTATGCCACTCATTTTGATCAATTTGAAAATGATCAAAGACGCTCATTATATTGCAGGCAAGTACTTGGTTATTTACAGCGACTCTTTCCAGTATGCTATGCGCAAGCTTTTTGCCAAGGGTTAATTACTATGACCAAAGGAAAAATTCCTCTAAAGCGGAGTACCAACTTGACTGAAGGCGCTCCCTATCCACCCTCTTTTTACTCAACGCACTTTCATTTTTCACAACGACAAGGTTTAGGCTTTTCTTATTTTATATTATTTGACCAATGGGAACGTGTTACAAGATGTGTTTGGATAATACGACATTTATGGGCTATTGCCCTTGTACGAATACTTACAAATTACGTGGAACAAAAACATCAGACTTGGCAAAACTTAAGAAATTCTTGGAAAATTAATCAAAATAACCGTACCTCAAAGTCGAAGCACTAAGATTTTAAATCCTGTTTATCGAGCATCTCAAAAATGAAAAAATTATGTCAGGAAAAACCAAATTGCGACAAATAAAATATTTGAATAACGACATGCAAACCGAAAAATAAAGCATGGGTGTTAACACCCAACGAATTGTTGCAAATCGCCTCTCACTAGCGCTACATTGCGTGATAATACGTTACTATGTCCACGGACATTGAGGAGCCGTTAATCCAAATTATTGTAGTTTTTGAAATAAAGCAAATCAATTCTGGATAGTTTGATTTAATTTTATCAAATTGCTAGCAAAAATATTATTTAAAATAAACAAAATAAAATAAAATTAAAATAAGCGAAAGAATCTATCTTGTGAACTTTACGTAAATCATTAATTTCTTTGTGCGGAATTTAAATTATTCTCATGCGCTGTCTTCGTGCATGAGCCATACATTATGAGAATTAAAGTATTATGTTTTTAGGTATTAATTGGGGAAAAGCTAGAAACTCCATTTATTGTCAGTCCAGAAAACGAGCAATACTGAGCTATAATTTAACTATTCCTCATTTTTTTAACAAGGATGTATCCAAAATAAAAATTAATTGGAGCATTAAAATGTATGACTTTAAAAAATTTTTTTTGATTGCAGCTGTAGGGTGTTTATTAGTAGCTAATGGCTCTATCGCAGCAGATGCACAATCACAAACAGTCCTGCCTAAAACATCCCATTTGGCAAAGCCTTTGCAGGGTGCTCGTTTAGCGCATGATACGGGTAATCCACATTGGCATGGTGGAAGAGACAATGTTTCATCGGGTGGTCGAATACGTAGTTACGAGTATTGTAGTCGAACTGTATTTGCACCTTGTATGAGATCATATCAAGCGCAAGGCGTTCCCTATGACGAGCGTTATCGAACTTGCAACCGCAGACATCATTTATGCACGTACGGACATTTGCAAAACTGCATTCGTGGCTCTACGTGTTGATATATTGATGCTCATGGCCTGGGGCGAATCGAACTGCCGACACAAGGATTTTTTGTTAAATAATAATTTGGAAAAATGGACTTTCATCAAATGGGTGCTCTGAAAAATCGCAATGGCCTATTACCCGCCAACAGTCTCCTGATGTCATGCGAGAAAACAGGATTTCCATACTTTCTCAGCATCTGAAAAGAATTTAGTGAAGGGGTCGGCCAAAGAGCAACCTGGAGAGATGTGCTAAAGTTACTATAATGCATCCAAAGCCTGATTAACAAGCGTTTTTAATAGGTACGAGGACTTCAAGGAGCTTTAAATGAAATCCCGCAAGCACGAGACTATGCTAAAAAAATGTTTTACAGGGATCGTAGGCCTAGATGAAATTACAGAAGGTGGCGTGCCTAAAAACCGTCCCACCCTAATTTGTGGTGGTCCTGGAAGTGGGAAAACACTGCTTTCTATGCAATTCCTCATTAACGGTGCCATGCTTTATCGAGAGCCTGGGTTATTTATAAGCTTTGAAGAGCAAGAAAGCGAATTGAAGACCAATGTGGCCTCGATGGGATTTGATTTGGGCTCACTGTTCAAACAAAAGTTAATAATACTAGACCATATAGAAGTAGAGAATACGTCCTTTGAGACTGGAGAGTATAATTTAGAGGGGATTTTTATCAGGATTGGTGATGCAATCCAACGATTTAAAATTAAGCGTATTGTCCTCGATACGATTGAAGTTTTATTCAGTCATTTATCAAATAACGCTTTGATACGTTCGGAATTACAGCGTCTATTTCGTTGGTTAAAGCAAAAAAAAGTTACCGCTTTAATTACTTGCGAGAAAGGTAAAGGATTTTTAAGTCGATATGGGTTAGAGGAGTATGTGGCAGATTGTGTTATTTTTCTAGACCATCGAATTGAAAATCAAAGATCGACGCGTCGTTTACGTATCATAAAATATCGCGGTTCTGCGCATGGTTCTAATGAATATCCATTCTTGGTTGATAAGGATGGAATATCGTTGGCTCCAATTACCTCTATTCGTCTTGATTATCAGGTGCCAAAAACCTTTATTTCAACGGGTATTCAACGTTTGGATCATATGTTGGGAGGTAAAGGATATTATAAAGGAAGCAGTGTATTAATTTCAGGTGCGTCGGGCGCAGGCAAATCGAGTTTTGCTGCCACTTTTGCCGACTCGGTTTGTAAAAAAGGAGGTAAAGCCCTGTATTTTGCTTTTGAAGAATCCTTATGGCAGATTGTTCGCAATATGGAATCATTGGGAATGAATTTGCAAAAATGGTTGCAAAAAAAGAAATTGAACGTGCAATGTATTCGACCTACGCATTATGGATTAGAAATGCATCTTAAAGTGATGATAGACGCGATCGAGAAATTTAAACCTGAAGTTGTGATCGTAGATCCTATGTCAAATTTAAAATGGATAGCATTACCGGTTGAAGTTAAAGATATGTTATCTCGTTTAATCGATCATCTTAAAAAACAACAGATTACTACTTTACTAACAAGCCTTATGACAGCGAATATGTCAGTAGAAACACAAGAGGCAGTATCATCTTTAATGGATACCTGGATAATTCTAAATTATATTGAAAATAAAGGTGAACGTAGTCGAGTAATTAATATATCTAAATCCAGAGGAATGGACCATTCGAATCAGGCTCGAGAAATAATTATTAGCGAGAGAGGCATAGATTTGGCTGATGTTTATACCGGTACAGGAGAAGTTTTGGCCGGAGCGGCACGTCAAGTGCAATTAATGAAAGAAAATATTGAATCATTAAAATTTGAAAATGAGTATAAAATTAAAAAATTAAATCTGGAATATCAGCACAAATTAATGAAGGGAAAAATTAATGACTTAAATATGGAGTCAGAAAGAATTATTGCTGAAATAAAAAGTATGGAAGAACAAAAAACTGAAATTGAGGAAGTTGAGAGCAAAGGTCAGATTTATAGAGGTCAAATGAAAATGAAGGACTTGAAAGATAAACTATTACAGGCAAAAGGCAATGAGAAAAAAAGCAAACGTGGTAAGTAAAAAAACCACTAAAAAATCTGTATCAGTAAAAAAAGTTTCAAGTAAAAGAACCAGAAAAAATAATGGAAGATTTATTTTACGCCTGTATATCGCTGGACAAACTCCGCGATGTATAGCCGCTTTGGCCAATTTGAAAAATTATTTTGACACAAATTTTCCTGGGGAATACACCATTAAAGTAATTGATTTATTAAAAAATCCTCAGTTAGCTAAGGATAACCAAATTTTAGCAATTCCTACCATAATTAAAAGCTTGCCGAAGCCAGTACGACGGGCTATTGGTGATTTTTCAGATATTGAACGTATGCTAGTGGGTTTGGACATACATCCAAAAAAGCTCTAAAAAGATATGGCTAAAAATAAAGAAAAAAATTTAGAGCAAGAAATTTTAAAGTTACGTCAACAATTAGCTGAGGCTGAAGATATTCTTAACGCCATTAAATTAGGTGAGGTAGATGCTTTTGTTATGCAGAATTTGGAAGGTCACGATAACATTCATACGTTAAAAGGTAGTGACTTTCCCTATCGAACCTTAGTTGAAACTATGAATGAAGGTGCACTGACTTTAGGACACGATGGAACTATTTTATATGCGAATAATCAATTTTCTAGCCTAGTTCAAGAGTCGATAGATAATATTATTGGCGACTCAATTTATAAGTATTTTAAGGACAAAGATAAATTGATTTTAGAAGGCATTGTAGAGCAAAATCATCCGCATGGTGTGCAAGTAAAATTGAATTTAGTGACCGCAGAGAAGACACTAAAACAAGTTTTGTTCTCTCTTCGCAGTCTCACACAGGAAGACAGCAGATGGCTTTCGCTAATTGTGACCGATTTAACTGATATTAATGCGATCGAGAATAAAATTCAGTATTTAGCTACGCACGATCAATTAACGAAACTACCCAATCAAATTAGTTTAATGCATTCTATTGCCGATGATCTTGATTCCTCGATGCGCCTGAACCAAATAGCGGCGCTTTTATATTTGGATATTGACGATTTTAATGATATTAATGTTGCATTTGGGAGAGAGGTTGGTGATACCATTTTGCGAATGGTTGCAGAGCGTTTAGTCGGAAAATTTACCCAGCGTGAGATTTTGATTGGTAGAATAGGCGGAGAAGAATTTATTGTATTTATTTCGGAGATAAAAGATCCGTTAGTGATCACTCTCATTACGCAAAATATTCTAAAAATGTTTGAAAGACCCTACATTTTTGGCGACTATAATATTCAGGTGTCCATCACTATTGGTATAGCCTTATATCCCGAAAATGGTGGAAATGTAGAAGAATTAATTAAAGCGGCTAACTATGCAATGCAATGGTCTAAAAGGGCTAAAAGGGCTAAAAGGAAGGTGTCCGGCAGCTTTAAATATTGCACTGAAAAATTAATCCAGATTCAAAACAAACGTCGATTGCTAGAAAATGAATTGAAGCGTGCTTTGCTATACAATGAGTTTTGCTTGTATTATCAGCCAAAAGTGGATTTAAAAGATGGAAGCTTGATTGGTTTAGAAGCATTGATTAGATGGGAACGCACGGATAAAACAGTTGTATCACCCAATAAATTTATTCCTATTGCGGAAAAAACAGGTTTAATTAATCCCTTGGGGGAATGGGTGTTAGAGGAAGCTTGTCGAAATTATTGGAAATGGTTTGCCGATGGAATCACGATCCCTAAAATTGCGGTCAATCTGTCTGTGGTCCAATTACGCCAAGTGGATATATTAGATCGAATCGAAAATATTTTTCGAGCGGCGAAGATAAGTGCAAAAAATTTTGAACTTGAGTTAACAGAAAATATGTTAATTGGTAATTTACCCAATATTACTAAAGCATTAGCGGGTTTTAAAAAAATGGGTTTGGAGTTAGCTATTGATGATTTTGGAATGGGGTATTCATCGTTTGGTTATTTGAAACGACTCAAAATTGATAGACTCAAAATAGATAAATTTTTAATTGCAAGTATTGGAAAAGACCAAAATTGGGAGGCAATTATAATAGCGATCATCGCTTTGGGTCATAGCTTAGGTCTACGCGTTATTGCCGAGGGGGTGGAGTCAAAAGGGCAGCTCGATTTTTTACGTCATCATGGTTGTGATGAGATCCAGGGATTTTTTATCAGTAAGCCTATGAACAAAGAAAAAACGTTAATATTTATAAAAAATTATAAAAATTCTATTTGGTAAATCCCCTAACTTACTTAATTAAGCTACTACTACTTGATTTCTTCCTAATAATTTAGCCTGATAAAGGGCTTCATCGGCCAAAGCTATAAGTGTTTTTCCGTCTTTTCGGTGAGTCGGGTAATTAGCAACACCCAGAGAAACATAAATCCGTGGTAAAGCTTTCTTTTGGTAAAAAACTTTCAAGTTATTGACTTCTTGGCGTATTAGTTCTGCTTTTTTTAAAGCGTCTACTTGAGAAAGGTTGGGTAAAATTAATAAAAATTCCTCTCCGCCAAAGCGGTAGGCATAATCATAAGTACGTATATGTGTTTTGAGAAATTTAGCAAAACCTATCAAGATTTCGTCGCCTGCGGGATGGCCATATTTATCGTTAAAAACTTTAAAGTGATCAATATCTAAAAGAATAATAGAAAGACTGCTTGCATTCCGTTCTGCTCGAACAAGCTCAACTGCCAGAGAGGATAATAAAGAGCGTCGATTGAGTAAGGTAGTAAGCGTATCATGCGTTGCTTGTTCTTGTAATAAATGTTGAAGTTGTCGATTAGCTATAACAGAGCGAATGTATTCAGCGGCTTTTATCTCCATCGTATCCCAAGGGAGCGCTTGATCACGAAGGGTCTCAACCCATTTTTCAAATGAATGTCGTGGGGAGTAGTTTGCGCTATCTCCAGTTAGTACTTTGCATGGATTTCCGGCCCAGATCAGAGTTTGAATGAATTCCTCTCTAAAAATGAGAAAATAATTTTTATCTTCGGGTGTGATGGGCACTGCAAGAATACCACAGACCATTTTTTTGTATTCATTACTTTCTGGGAAGAACTTGAATAAGGAATGGGTTGCGAAAGTTTTTCCACGATAAGTAGTGTAGAGCCAATTAATCAAATGATTAATTTGATCATCATCGGGTGTCTTACCTATTTTCATTAAGTTGTTTTGCCATAAAAGCGCTACACCTTGCGCTGATAACATTTTTAAAAGATCGGCTGACGAATCTTTAAATGATTCCTCAATTGAATTGTGTTTAATGATGTAATCCGCGATGATATTTTTTTGGGGAATGATCTTGCCTCTTTTTATTAAAGTCTGATTGTACTCAAGAGCTGCTAAGCGTCGCGCAAGCGTGCTGGAAAATATTGTTAACACTATCCGATGGAGGGGGGACAAATACTTTGGGATTTTATGTTGACAAGAGATGAGTCCCCACAGTTTCTCGTTATAAACGATAGCGACAGAAAGGGCGGCTGCCCCTCCCATATTATGGATATATTGCAAATGCACAGGAGCTACTGATCTTAGCAGGGAATAGCTCAAATCAATTTTTTTCTGAATAAGCGGTTTAACCGGAATTAAATTAACAGAGTTATATTGAATGGTGGGTATATAGCGTAGAGCCTGTTGGAGATACATCTGTCTAACATAGTTTGGCACATCGGAGGCTGGAAATCGTAGACCCAAAAAAGATTCCATTTTGTTTTTAATTGCTTCACCCAATACGATACCATTATTTTTTTTCTCAAATCGATAGATGATGACTCGATCATAATCAGTCAAATTTTGAATTTCTTTACAAATATGATGCGATAAAGCTTCTACATCATCAGAACGTGATAAAAAAGACATATCTGAAAATTTTTGGATTAATTCAAACATTTCATCGTTGGATTCATTTCCTTGATTTAATTCAATTTCAACTACGAAGTAGTCATCAATTTGATGTGTATATGTCCATATTTTAATTATTTTGTTTTGGGTGTGCCATTGAGCAGATTTATATTTTTTCTGATTTTGTTCGATCCGTGCAAAAATATCATCCTCTGGAATCTTTAAAAAATGCGCAAGGGAATGGCTTAATAATTCACGGGGTGAGGTATGTAATAAATCATCTATATTTGCGCTATAGTACGATATGCTCAGGTCATATTTATCCAATATGAGCATGACCCCGTGCGGCTGTATCTCTGAAAAAATATCTAAGCTAATTTTATCGCAGATCGCTGTTGCATCTGACAAACTGTGATTCATGTGATTATCCATTTCAATGAGATCCCAACCACTGATTTAGTAAATTAAATGTAGCGATTGCTGTTGTGATAGCATCAGTTTTTACCGAACTATTTTCATCAATCATATCAAGAGTATCGCAAAAAGTTTGCCATTTCCATCGGGTTTCTTTGCCATATCCATGAAAATAACGAATGCCCACCTCTGGAGTGAGTGAAAGATTATCCTGAATAAAACGAGTTATTATCTGGCCGCCTAATGTCGACCCCTCGATGACATATAAATAGCCTAATACGTTCCCTCGATTTAACAATTCCGGTAAATTTTGACAAACCGGAATCTGACTTACTTCTTTTGAGGTGAGACCTAGCGTGATGAGATCATTATAAAGTAGGGGAGTCTTATTGCGGGTTGAAATAATCCTACCAGATTCTGGTTGGCGAGTGATTATTGCTTCACATGGCGCGATGAAGCCATAAAATTTCTTCAGTAATAGAATATACTCACTTAACTGGATTTGCTTGGACGTTAATTTTTTAATTAATGGATTTTTTTCAATTTTCCTGTGTAGTGAATGAGTCGCTAATTTAAGGCTAGAATGAATTGTCATTTATCCCTCAAGAGAATTCCAGTTCGAACGTTTCATGCTCAAGAACCACAAGCAATATCAGAATGATCCGATTTGAGATGAACATGAGTCACTATCAATTCTAAATCACTTTTAGCGCTGACTGCATGTAGAACATTGGGCTTAAGGTCGAACACATCACCCTGTGCAATTGGTTTAGGATTATTATTAATAAAAAAAATACCTTCACCTTTAACTACAACAACCACTAAATCGGTATTAGTAGAATGTTCAGGTATTGATTTGCCTTTGGGTAAGGTTAATCGAATTACTTTTAATCCATCGCGATTTATCAATAACTTTTTAGGTTTTTCTATGTTCATTGAATGAGTCTCACAGAATTAATTATATACTAATATTGCATTGTAAAAGATCCATTGGCTCAGGTCTTTAACTATCAGTTTTGATATGAAATTAAATAACGTACAATTAAAGACCTGCGTTGAGCATTAAGCGGAAAGTCTAAAAAGAACTTCCGCCTGTTTATGCCTTATTATGAGTCGTGCAGCAACGTGGCAATCCCAGTTAATTAAAATAAATTTTTATCAGTATCGCTAATAATGGAGCCTACATCTCGAGTCTTCAAGTAAGCGATACTGGATTGCCGTGCAACTTCGTTGCTCGCAATGATGGGGCAATTTAAAACAAAATAAAATCCTTGATTAAGTGAGTGCCACTGAAGTGGGAAAGACCCAATTAATTCAAAGGCGAGCTTACGGCTTCCGTAATTTTGAAAATTACAGATTGCGAGTTAAAGTATTATGTTCTTAGGTGAGTGCCCCCGGAAATGGGAAAGACCCAGTTTCTTTAAGACATTGAATCCACTGGTGGCCAGAGGCAGAATCGAACTGCCGACACAAGGATTTTCAGTCCTCTGCTCTACCGACTGAGCTATCTGGCCAGAGGGGTAAATTAAACCTTCTATCGCTTTTACAGTCAAGCAGTTATTATCATTTTGGTGGGGTAAAACCGGAAGGGGTGGCACTACCTTCGCCAAATAAAAACTTTTCCATTTCTTGCTGCAGATATGCGCGCACTTTCTGCTCAAAAAGATTAAGTCTGTATTCATTGATGAGCATAGTCTGTTGCGCGAGCCATGCGTCCCACGCTTCTTTTGAAATATGTTCGTAAATTTTACGACCTAATGCGCCGGGGTAGGGTGGGGTTGCTAGCCCTTCGGCTTCTTTTTTTAATTTTTCACAGAAAACCGTTCTTGTCATAACACACCTTAAATTAACTGTAAAATCTTCGCAATCGGGGAGGGTATTCCGCCGGGAAGTTTTTCTTTGTTGTTATACCAAATTAGTGAATCAGAATCCATGACGTGATTTTTGGAGGTTCTAACGCTTAATTTAACGGGTTTTATCATTAATTCAAAATGCGTGAAGATATGATTTATGACCGGTAAATCTGTGTGCTTTGTCACTTCACAAAAAAAACGTTGCTTGCAGATATTTTTTATTTGTTGTTGTTCGTTGCATTCAGGAAAACTCCATAATCCGCCCCAAATTCCAACATGGGGTCGTTTTTCCAATAAAATATTTCCCTTTTGATCTTGTAAGATTAAAACAAATATTTCTTTTTGTGGACGCTTGCTCGATGTTTTTTTAATGGGATATTGAGTTTCTTGTCCCGCTTGATGCGCTTGACAAAAATGTTCAAGCGGACAACTCGTACATTTAGGAGCGCTGCGGGTGCAGATTAAGGCGCCTAAATCCATGAGTGCTTGATTGTAATCACGGCAGCGGTTTTTAGGCGTTAAATTGTCGGCTAGGTACCATAATTTATCGAGCGCGGACTTTTTAGTGAGGTTCTCATTAAAAGCGTAAAAGCGCGTTAATACGCGTTTTACGTTGCCATCTAAAATGGTCGCCTGCTGATTCATCGCGAGTGAAAGAATCGCACCTGCTGTTGAGTGCCCAATGCCGGGTAATTTTTCAATTTCTGTGATGGATTGCGGAAAGCGACCTTTATGCTCTTCTAAAATAATTTGTGCACTACGATGTAAATTTCGCGCGCGGGCATAGTATCCTAAGCCCGACCAATGGTGTAGCACGTCATCGAGTGGGGCCTTGCTTAAGCTTTTTAAATTCGGAAATCGCTGCATAAATTTAAGATAATACGGAATAACCGTATTTACTTGGGTTTGTTGCAGCATAATTTCGGAAACCCAAACACGATAAGCGGTTTGATTTTTTTGCCATGGCAGATCGTGCCGGCCAGAATGATCATACCATTGCAAAATTAATTCTGAAAAAGACTGCGACGCCATAAGATTTTAATGTAATAAACTTTTTATCTCGATACCGATTTTCTTTTTAACTTTTTCTAAATAAGGCTGCAATTGGGTGCTAATCACTTTTCTAGCAATGGCATCAAAATTGGGTTGAATAACTGGATCGGAGCATGTTCCGGTCACGATTAAAGGCAACGCAAATGAATTATGGTCACTCGAATTTGCATTTTGATATTGTGCTTCGAGCTCAGAATGAATACTTTGATTGGATAAATCAATGCGACCATTTCCATTTACTAAAATATGATTGCTTACCAATTTAAGATCTTTATTTTGTAAAACACCTCTATTAATCGTAAAACTACCCGCTAAACTCGTAAATGGCGTTTGGCTGGGACCTGCAGGTTTAGCCGGTGCAGGTTTATTGGCGAGAAATGATAGCGCCTGGTCGAGAAAATATTCGATATTGGTGCCTTCAACAGCGCCATTTTGCAAATTAAACTGTCCCGTTCCTTGTAAATTCTCAAGCAGTTGCTGCAGATTTTCTCCTTTATCCCTCAAATTAGCGGTGAAATTAAATTTTCCGTGAATAAAATCTTTATTCCATACATTGCGTAACAATGCTTGCATTTGAGCATCATTAGATTTGATATCTAATTGGATGGTGGGTTTTTTAAATATTTTATTTATGCTCAGTGTAGTAAACATTTTTAAATTCGCGAGATCGATTTCGCCTTGATTTAACTGGATGGATTGGTTTGTATTATCATAAATAACTTTGCCGGTGAGTTTTACGGCCATTGGAGGCAATTTTGGACGCACCAACGTGCTATTGATGGTTAATTCCGGTAATACCATTTCCAAAGTCATGGGGTTTAAACGGGCAAGCGTGGTGATCGTAGTTTTAATCACGTTAGGTGAATTATCTTGCTTAACGTTAAAAGATAATTGGAGTGGGAAATTTTTATTAAAATCGAATTCACTCATTCTCAAATTAATCGCATTAAAATTCCACGTTTTTTTAGCCTGTTGGATACGAATATTCGCATTATTAATCTGCAAATCATGAATATTTAAAGCGCGTAATGGAATTAGGTTGATATGTAAAATAGATTGGTAATTGGCAGCATTGGACACGCTATATAATTTTTTATAGCCATGGAAATTAGATTCACCTTGTGCACTTTCAGAGAAATTAACGGTGATATTATTTAAATCTAGTTCTTTGACTTCTACTTTTCCGGTTAGTAGCGGTAAAGCGCGTACGCGTAATTGTAGTTCCCCAATATCTGCTAAATCACCGGTGAATTCTGCGGTATTGCTAATTTTTACTTGAGAAATATGCAATCCCAGCCATGGAAAAAACGACCAACTGATTGGACCACTGATGACGACGTGTCGATGCGTTTTATCAAATGCAAGTTGTTCTATTTGCGTTTTATAATTATTTGGGTCGATAACTTTGGTGAGGAGCAAAGTCGTTACAAACATCAGCACAATGATGGCTAAAAAAATATAACCCATTATTTTCAGTAATTTTCGCATAATATTTCCTTATTTAGCGGGTGATGGGAATCGAACCCACGCTGAAAGCTTGGGAAGCTTTCGTTCTACCATTAAACTACACCCGCCCATTTTATATAACCATTCCATTTCAAATTGCGATTTTGCATTTTGAAATGACCGAACCTGGAATCAAAACAGGATATACCGCGAGCATCCTTAATTTTAAGCTCGCATCTTAAGTGCGAGCGGTATAGTCGGATCATATTTTCTTTGCAGAAGACCTAGGCTTTTTGCAAAGATATGATAGAGTGGCACCTATCCTAACGAATCTATTTTTAATTAGCTAGTATGCAAAATCATAAGCGTCATATTCGTAGTTTTATGCTTCGCCAAGGTCGCGTTTCCGAACGTCAGGAACTGGGATTACAACGGTATTGGCTGCAATACGGTTTAACCACACAATCTGGACGATTGGATTACGCTGCGATTTTTAAGCGTCAGGCAGACATCGTGTTGGAGATTGGTTTTGGTATGGGGCATTCGTTGGTAGCATGCGCTAAAAACAATCCTAACGTGGATTATATCGGCGTTGAAGTACATCGTCCTGGAGTAGGGGCGTTGCTCGCAGAGATGGGTGAGCAGGGTGTAAACAATATTCGAGTTTTTCAAGAAGACGTGAAAGATGTACTCATGCAAAGTATTCCCGATAACTTTTTAAGCGGAATCCAAATATTTTTTCCGGATCCCTGGCCAAAGCGTAGGCATCACAAACGACGCTTAATTCAAGCCGAATTTGTGGATTTATTGTGGCACAAGCTCAAAACCGGTGCCTTTGTTCATATGGCCACAGACTGGGAAGATTATGCTCACCATATGATGCAAGTTTTTACTCAATATTCGGGCTTCAATAATCTCGTCGGCAGTGGCAATTATCTCACTGAAGATCACGTCTTACGTTTGCACACCAAATTTGAACTGCGGGGGAAACGTTTGGGTCATGGCGTGTGGGATATGATGTTTATTAAAATCACTTAATCCTGTTAGTATAAATAATAACATTTGTTATTCTGTCTCAGAAGTCTATAGTTTATATGAAGATCTATGGAAGGATTTGCGTATGAGCAATGGCTCGATTGAAGACCAAGAACATACAGGCGTAAAAACTTCGCGCTTTCGAAGTTGGATTGATAAATACATTCCATTAAGTGATTTTGCGCTCCCAGTTAGAGCATGGGATTCGAATCAGCATATTATTGCCAGCATTGTCATTGCGAGTTTATTCATTAATGCATTAGCGCTTGTTTTTCCCCTCGTGCTTTTGCAAATGTATGATCGGATCATTCCCAATCAATCAGTTTCAACATTATTTTGGTTGGTTTTTTTAGTTTTATTAACGGTAATTCTTTCCGGTATTTTACGCGTTATGCGGTCTTATGTGGGTGCATGGGCGGATGCGAAATTTGAGCACATTATCGGAACCGAAGCATTCGAGCAAATTTTAAAATCAGATTTATCCGTTTATGAAAAAGAAGGTTCAGGCCGTCAATTAAAACGAATGAATTCCCTCAATATGCTGCGCGACTTTTATTCGGGGCAAGCATTGGTAATTTTAATTGATATCCCGTTTATTCTTATTTTTTTATTGTTAATTGTTTATATCGGTGGCGCATTAGTCATAGTTCCCATTTTAATGATCGTGTTTGCGCTGTGGTCGACTTTACATAATACGGAAAAATTACAAACCATTTTAAAAGAGAGACAAGATCACGATGATCGCCGTCTCAATTTTATTGTAGAAATGATTACGCGCATTCACACTATTAAATCCAATACCATGGAAGCGCAAATGCAGCGTCGATATGAACGTTTGCAAAAAGCTTCGTCATTATTTGATTACCAAACAGCATTACGCGGTTCATATTTATTAACCGATGGTTTTACTTTATCGCAATTAACCATTGTTTTAGTCGCGGCCTACGGTAGCATTATGGTTTTTAATGGTCACATCACATTGGGTGCATTAGCAGCTTGTACGCTATTAGCGGGACGTTGTTTACAACCCATTAATTCCTTAATTTCAGTATGGAGTCGATTACAATCGATTAAAGTAGCGCGAGAGGAACTTAATAAAGTATTTGAGATGCCCATTGAGACAGGAGGCAATCTCGTTAAAAAAATTAAAGGCGAAATCGAATTCGAAAATGTGAGTTTTAGTTATGGCGAAAATAATTCATTGTTGATTAAAAATTTTAATCTCAAAATTCACCCGAAAGAAGCTGTCTGTATTTCTGGTGAAGGATTAAGTGGTAAAAGCACATTAATGTGGATGATTCTAGGTTTCATCAAGCCGACAAAAGGTCGAGTGCTCATCGACGGAGAGCCCGTCAGTGAATATGATTTGACGAGTTTACGCACGCAAATTGGTTATATGCCGCATAATGGCGTGCTATTTCAAGGCACCATTTTAGAAAATTTGACGATGTTTGACGACAAGCTTGAAAATGAGGCTATACAAGCTGCTGAAGCGGTGGGATTGAGCGCGATCGTTGAACATTTGCCGGATGGTTATGATACTTATGTCGGTAATCAAGCCGCGCAAGCCATTGCGCGCGGAGTAGCACAACGAATTATTATTGCGCGCGCATTAATTCATAATCCGCAAATTATTTTATTTGATGAAGCGAATATTTCGTTAGATATGGATGGCGATAAAAAAATTCGAGAATTATTAGAAAAATTAAGCCAGGATCGTACGATATTAATGATTTCACATCGGCCATCGATAATAAAAATTGCTAAGAAGCATTATCTTTTACAAGCTGGAAGTTTGAGGTTGTTGGATGAACCAAAATAATTTTCTTTTTTCCAACGAAGAGACAACACCTTTTGAGAATTGTCTGTTACCGCTATTGCATGCATTAAAATGGCGTGGGAACGAACGTAGTTTAAAAGAAGCGATGCCCCATTTTTCTAAAGTTACTTCAGTAGGTGCTTTTAGTGACGTGCTGGAACATTTAAATTTTGAAGTTGGCGCACTGTCGATTGATATTAAAAAATTAGATAAAAGATTACTACCGAGTTTACTAGTGACAGCTGATAAAGAAGTTCTAGTATTGTTGTCAATGGAAAACGATAAATTACGAGTTTTTGACGGCATCACAAATAAAGAAATTACGCTTGATTTAGAGCAAGTAGCGGGGATTTTTAATAAAGCAACTTTATATGTTTTTAAACGTAAAGATTCTGCGAAAAAAATTAAAATTGGTTGGATGCGTGAAACTTTTCGTGCCAATAAAGGTTTAATTGTTAACTCAATTATTTTAAGTTTCTTTTTAAATATTCTAGTATTAGGGACCCCTTTATTTGTCATGGTGGTGTATGATCGAGTCATTGCTGCTGCTTCTTATTCATTACTCAATGAATTTGGCATAGGTATGCTCATTGCGTTAGTGGGGATCTTTATGGTTTATCGAACGCGAGCGGAACACTTAGCATTAATCGGTGCGCGCACGGATAAAGCCTTGGGAGATCGCATTGTTAGTCAATTATTGTATTTAGCTCCCATGTATACTGAAACGGCGACTCCGGGATCACAAGTAGCGCGAATTAAAGATTTTGATCGTGTACGGGAATTCATTTCCGGTCCTTTTTTAACGACTTTTTTTGAATTACCTTTTATTATTGTGGCGCTGATTTTAATTGCGATATTAGGCGGTATTTTAGTTGTCATTCCCATTATTTTAATTTTGATTTATATCACTCTTACTTTTTTAATGATCCCTCGAATTCGAAGAACGGTAAGAGAACTCGCGCAAAATTCGACTGCGTTACAAGAATTTTTGTTGGAAAGCTTGGAGAATATCCGAGTGATTAAATATTCAGGAGCAGTGAAACGTTGGAGTGAAATTTATCGGCAGTTATCAGCTAAAAGTAATATGGTGAGTGTTCGAATCGGTCTTTATAATGCGATTGATGGTGCTGTCTCAGAAGGTTTAATGATTGCAGCAGGAATTTTTATTGTGGCTGCGGGTGCTATAAAAGCGATGGATGGATCACTGTCTATCGGTGCTCTTCTAGCCTTAATGATTTTAATTTGGAGGGTATTAGCTCCGATTCGCTCGATATTTAATGTATTACCGCGAATAATTCAAATCCTAGATAGCGCACGACAAATTGGCCGTTTAATGGAGTTGAAACCAGAGACTGAACAAGCGCAACGCTCAGTGCGCGGAAAAATTAATTTTAACGGTGATATTAATTTCCAGCGCGTTAGTATTCGTTACCCTGCGGCCTACACACCCAGTTTATTAGGTGTCAGTTTTCATTTACCGCCAGGCACCTCCGGAGCGATTGTAGGTCGTAACGGATCGGGTAAATCGACCATTTTAAAAGTGTTAATGGGGTTGTATCAACCACAAGCGGGCGCTGTTTTAATTGATAACCGCGACATTCGGCAACTCAATCCGATTGATCTACGAAATAGTATTGGTTATTTGCCGCAAACACCTGAGCTATTTTATGGAACGATCGCTGCGAATTTACGTTTAGGTGATCCCACTGCCACAGATGAGGATTTACAGCGTGCGGCTGATAATGCGGGTATTTTAGAAGAAATTTTACAACTGCCTGATCAGTTTAATTCATTATTAACAGATCAAAGCACGCAACAAATGGCCAGTAGTTTTCGTCAGAGTTTATGTTTAGCCAGAGCGTATTTACGTTCATCAACTATACTTTTATTAGATGAACCAGCGAATACGTTAGATCAAAAAGCAGATCAAAAATTTATGAAATATATTTCGTCACTGAGAAATAAAGTGACTATAGTGATGGTAACGCATCGTCCCTCACATTTGAAATTAGTGGATACCATTATTTTTATGGATCAAGGTCAAGTGGTTGTACAAGGACCTTCTGCAGATATTTTACCTAAAATTCCTTTTGACTACTTATGAGTAAAGCGATGAACCAGAAGCCAACGCAACACTATAAGCAATTAAAGCACATTTCTGATGCGACTCTGTTGGAAGAAGCTAGTCATGTCAGAATGATTTTTCGAGGAATTATCGCTATGGCAGTGATTTTGCTGGCCATGATAGTTTGGTCAGCATTTATTACGGTACAGGAAAAATCGACGACTTATGGTCAGTTAATTCCTAAAGGTGAAGTTCAAGTCGTGCAACACTTAGAAGGCGGAATTGTCACCAAGGTTTATGTAAATGAAGGTGACTCGGTTAAACAGGGACAATTATTAGTGCAGTTGGATGTTACACAAGATACCGCGCAATTAGAAGAATTACGTAGTCAGGAAGTTGCTTTTCTATTGGAATCTTTGCGTTTAAATGCTTTTCTAAACAATAAACCCGCTAATATTGCTGAATGGAATCAAAAAATTCTGGATTCTAAATATAATCCTATTAAATCTAAAGATCAAATTGCTATTTTATTGCAAAACCAAAAAAACTTGTTAGAAAGTCAATATGCCAATATTCGACACCAACAAGATATACAGAAAAATACAGCCGCTTTGCGCAGAGAAAAATTAAAAGAGTTAATCGAACAAAGAAAAATTGTTTATGAAAATTTGCAGTTATTAAACCAAGAATTTGCCATGTACGCAAAATTGCGTACGAGTCAATACGTATCACATAAAGATTATTTAACGGTTTTACGTGCGGTCAATCAGGCAAAAGGCGATGTTTCAAAACTTGATTCTGAGATTGAACAAACCAAGGAAGCTATAGAAGAGGCGGAAAATAAATTAAAAACTTTAATTGAAACTGCACGCAAAGAGGCGTTAGAACAATTAGCGAAAGCAGAGGGAAGTTTACTGGAAGTACGCCATAAAATAGAAAGATTAGAAGACCAATTAAAACGAACGAGTATAATTGCTCCGGTTGCAGGTATTGTAAAAGGCATCATGGCGTATGCCGGTAATGTTATTAAACCGGGTGGCACTTTAATGGAAATTGTTCCGCAATCGGGACAATTGCAAGTTGAAAGTAAAATTCTCCCGCAGGAAGTTGGATATGTTAAAGTTGGAGATAAAGTCAATGTGAAAGTTTTAACATACGACTACGCGCGTTACGGAAGTATTAAAGGTACATTGAAAAATATTTCAGCTTCAACTTTTATGGATCAAGATAATAAACCTTTCTATAAAGCAATAATCGAATTAGATAAACAATATCTCGGCGCAGATAAAAATGCACGTCCTTTAAAAGCAGGTATGACGGTTCAAGCCGATATATTAACGGGTGAAAAGAGCCTGTTAGAATATTTATTGAAACCTATTCAACGGTCAGTGTCGGATGCATTCCATGAGCGTTAATTAATCTTTCTTAGAAATTGATTATTGATTTATTTTGGTGCGAACCTACCCCCAACATCGGATGATTGCTGACATTTTTTTATTGTAATTGATAATGTTAGCTTTACTTCTGATATTTCCTTCACTACAATCGTCAGAAAATATTGGGATTTTTTTTCACAACTATTGGTAGGAAACCATGACCACAAGTTCTTCTGTTTTAATCGCAGTTGTCTGTATACTCGCGATCGTTTTGATCACTCTTACTGTTGTATTGGTTAAAAATCGAAAAGCACAAGTCGAAGATGACGTAGAATACGTAAATAATCAAATCTACGTAGGTAATTTACCTTATCGTGTGAATGAAGATGATTTACGAAATTATTTTTCGCGTTACGGTGCTATTCAATCTGTACGTGTTATTCGTAATTTTAAAACGGGTCGATCACGTGGCTATGCTTTTATAAATTTTGCTGATTCGAATGAGGCAAACTCAGCTTTAATCGTACACGGTAAAGATATGCAAGGGCGATCGATGGTGGTTCGTATCGCTAAACCTCGCCAAGATCAAGCTTAGACCCAATCGTTGATCCGGGAACTTTTCCTGGATCAACGACCCAGGCTACTCTACAATTCAGCTATATTAATGAAATCGTGATATATAAAAACTACAAAAGAGTTTGCTTGGATGTATGCTTTAACGGTAACCAATCTCTGCAAATCCTATCCTAATAAACTACAGGCTTTACGCGATGTGTCCTTTAACGTTGTGGATGGGGATTTTTTTGCTTTGCTGGGTCCCAATGGAGCAGGTAAATCTACTTTGATTGGAATTTTATCCTCGTTGTTGGATAAAACGAGTGGTAAAGTCAGTATTTTGGGTTATGACATTGATCAAGATTTTAGAGCCGCTAAGAATTTAATGGGTTTTGTCCCGCAAGAATTTAATTTCAACGTTTTTCATAATCCTGAACATGTTTTATATAATCAAGCCGGTTATTACGGAATTTCTAATCGCGAAGTCAAACCGCGCATCGAATATTATCTCAAACAATTAGGCTTATGGGATAAACGTCGCGCGATGATTCGTACACTTTCTGGTGGTATGCGTCGTCGTTTGATGATCGCGCGAGCACTCATTCACGATCCTAAAATGCTTATTTTAGATGAACCCACTGCGGGTGTGGATATTGAATTACGGCGTTTAATGTGGGATTTTTTAATTGAGTTAAATTTAAATGGCACTACGATTATTTTAACTACGCATTATTTAGAAGAAGCTGAATTTCTCTGTCGCAATATTGCTATTCTTGATGAAGGTAAATTGATTGCACATGAATCTATGTCGTCGCTATTAAATAAATTAGAGAGTGAGCGCTATATTCTTTATTTACAAGATAAACTTGCAGAAGCGCCAAGCATACCAGGTTATAAATTATGGAAAATTGACGATTCTACTTTAGAGGTTGAAGTCGCTAAAGAGTTGGGATTATCTAATTTATTTAAATTACTCACGCAAAAAGGAATTAAAATTACGAGTATGCGAAATAAAGTAAGTCGTTTAGAAGAGTTATTTTTACGATTAACTACCGAAGCTGTTTGGGAATGATGGATCACTGATGAAAACCTATAGAATGAGTTTGAAACAAGTAGCCATTGCATTTTACACCATTGTACATCGGGAGTGGGTGCGTACTTTTCGAATTTGGATCGGCACCTTATTGCCACCCGTAATTACTACCATATTGTATTTTGTGATTTTTGGACATGTGATTGGTCAGCGTATTGGTTTAATGGCCGGTTATCCTTATTTACAATTTATTGCGCCTGGCTTAATTATGATGGCGGTGATCACCAATGCTTATTCGAGTACGGTTGCGGCATTTTTTAGTATTAAATTCCATCGTGATATTGAAGATATGTTGGTGTCACCTATGCCACCTTGGATTATTGTTTTTGGTTTTATGGTGAGCGGAATGATTCGCGGTGTTTTGGTGGGAATTATTGTAACGATAATCGCTTTATTTTTCACGCATCTTAAAATTCATTCGTTTCCTACCATTATTCTCGTGGTTTTATTGTCTTCTTCAATATTTTCATTAGGCGGAATTTTAAATGCGATTTATGCAAATTCTTTCGATGAAATTTCTATTATTCCTACTTTTATTTTAACTCCATTAACTTATTTAGGTGGGGTGTTTTACAGTTTAAATTTATTGCCTGTTTTTTGGCGTAAGCTGTCATTAGCGAATCCGATTGTGTACATCATTCAGAGTTTTCGTTACGGTCTGTTGGGTGTTGAATCGCATGATTTAGTGATTTCATTTTTGGTGATGCTATTCATTGCGATAGTTTGTTTTTTGATCACTTTATGGCTGGTGAAAAAAGGCGTGGGCATTAAATAAAAATCCCGAATTCATGTTAATTAAATTGTGTTTTTTAATTGCTCATATGGTAAATTACCATTATGCAAATTCCCACCAACAATAAGAAAGCGCTTTTAACCCGATTTAATAATTATGATTTATATCAAACACTAGTTAAGCGGCTACCCCAATTGTATCGTCCACAGGATGCGATTTTGCATGTTATTGTCGCTATCACGCTGTTAGCGGCGTTTATTATTCGATGCTATAACCATGTCGCCCATCATTTCATGACCTTGAATTTGCCTCCAATAGTGGTGTCAGCTATTCCAGGCTTGATTATTATTTGGATACTAGGACTTTTTCTTTATAAACGGCATCCGCATGTAGGCTTATTTTTATCTAGTTTAGGCGCGGTATTTTTATTTATTTTAATTTGTTCGTATGCCTTAGGCAGCGCGATTACGACCCCGTTTCCAATTATTGACCCTGTATTGTTGAAAATTGATTCAGTTCTGGGTTTCTCGACCACTCAAGTGATGGCTTCAACTTATCATTACAGCTGGATTGTTCACTTTTTGAATTTTTGTTATAACACTTGGTTTATACAACTATGCCTAACGCCACTCCTTTTAGCGGTATACAACAATCGAACTGAAATTGATCGATATATGATTGCTACTTTCTTCAGTTTTTTAATTGGAGGAATGATTTACTATTTTTGGCCCACTATTGCTCCGGCTGGGGTTCTGCATAGCCCGTATTTTCTTCCCGATCAGATAGCTCTAGTGACTCGTTTCACAGAGGTGCATCAGCATTTGCCAATTTCGGTATTAGAAGGAGGGATGATTGCATTCCCTTCATTCCACGTTATTAACGCCTTATTGATTTTGTATGCTTGGAGGCGCTACCCTGTTGTGCTGATCCCACTGCTAATCATTGATTTAGGGCTAATCACTGCTACTTTGGCTTTGGGTTACCATTATCTGCTAGATATTGTGGCAGCATTTGTTTTGGCTTATTTTTCTATCAAATCAACTAATTATGTTTTAAAGCAATTTTATCCTCGACAATAACGTTCTCTATATGTACTCTATACCTATGAGTATCGCCATTAAATATCAAATCGACTCAACCGAACGGGTAGTCACCTTTCGCGAGCCCCAAGCTAAATTGCCGGTGAAGCTTAAGCAGCAGGGTGGCCAATTAATGTTGTGGGGGAGGCGGATGCGGGAATCTGGTCATTTGCCATTTGGAGCTTGTGCTTTACTCGAGCACATTCAAGCTGGGCAATGGGATGAATACTTTCCCAAATCGGTTATTATTTTGGCTAATGCTTTTATGGAGCGCGACATTGAAGGAGTGACTCATTGGCATGAACTCATTCGCGGGAATTACTTACAAGGTATACTCGCGCGGCATGAAAATGAATACCGCGTTTATGTAGTAACGATTTTCCCACAATTACCGACAGCGACTTATGCGCGATGGCCGCGGATTGTAAATTCATCGCATCCTATTAATTGAGAGCAGAGGTCCAACTTCTGGATCCCATAATTGTCTTCGACGATTTCCGGGATAACGTTCGGTTTACGAGTTTGCAGGCGACGATACCTCGTCTGCAAATCTCTACCTCACGTTAAATAATTATTGCATTCTAATTTATGCCAACTACAATGTCTCAAGTGACTAAAGGTCAATTATTGGATAAAACATTAATGTTAAATGAAAATAATCAAACGTCTATAAGCTCATGGAAAGCCATTTTATCTTATACGATCGTGGCTTTATTTTTATTTTTTGAAATGGGTGTGCAAGTTTCTCCGAGCGTGATGACCGAACAATTAATGCAAGATTTAAATATCGATGCATTTGGTTTGGGTTTAATGTCCGGATTTTATTTTTATACTTACACTTGTATGCAAATTCCATCGGGTTTTTTATTCGATCGTTTTCGACCACGTAACGTCATCACGTTAGCCATAATTATTTGTGCACTGGGATGTGCTTTTTTCGGGTTTTCTTCGAATATTTATTTAGGGTCCATGGCGCGATTATTAATGGGTTTTGGATCCGCGTTTGCTTTTGTTGCTGTATTAGTGGTGACAGCAGATTTATTTGCAAGCAAACATTTTGCTTTTATTACCGGAATTACGCAAATGTTAGCCGCGTTTGGTGCGATGGCGGGGCAGATGCCATTAAGTTATACCGTTTCGCATTTAGGTTGGCGTAATACTTTATTTATGTTGACGGTTATTGGCTGCATATTAGCGTTATTTGTTTGGACTTTATTAAATTATAAAAAAGACGTATTAACCTGCATTCACAAAAATGAAAAAAATAAAACTAATTATCGTTTTCGCGATATTTTAGCTAATAAACAAACCTGGATCATTGCGTTATATGCGTGCTTATTATGGGCGCCGATGTCTGGATTTGCTTCGTTGTGGGGAGTTCCGTTTTTAGAACACGTTTATAATATGTCACGTGACTCGGCTGCATTTATTTGTTCGATGATGTGGTTAGGCTTAGCATTAGCGAGTCCATTATTAGGGTGGATTTCAACTGCGTGGCGTTCACGCGTTTGGCCTTTAATCATCAGTTCGTTAATCGGTGCAATTGCATTTGGTATTTTATTAATATTTCATATTAATTCGGTTGCTTGGTTAGCAACCGTCATTTTTATTGCAGGAGCAGCTTGTGCAGGACAAGCATTAAGTTTTACTGTCATAAAAGAAATTAATGCCGCTCAATATCGTGCAAGTGCAATTGGATTTAATAATATGGCGGTGGTTATTTCTGGCGCGATTTTTCAACCGGCATTAGGAAAATTATTAAATTTCCATTGTGATGCGATGGGTTTTGCAGGATGTCAAACGCAACATTATTTAACGAGTATGCTACTTATATTGGGTGCGTACATTGTCTCCTTAGGACTGGCATTATTTTTTATCAAAGAAAGCTTTAGTCTTGATGAGGAAATTTCTTTCGCAAAAGACGCGCAAACGGCAAAAATATAAGCATTAGAGAATTATAACTTAGCGCATAAGTCTTTGTTTAGTGGAAAAAAATAGTTTTGTATACTATTTTTAAGATGTAATAACGGTTGATGCATTTGAGTCATCCGTTTCTCAAACAGGAGAATAGCAAGCTGGCGTTGTGAGCAAGCCTATCAGCAAAACATGGAGAGTAGGAAGCCTAATACGTCACTGCAGTTCACCAACCTCATGAATGGACTTATTAAGCATCAACCCCTTTTTTTTTCCCAACCAAACAAAACATAGGATTAGGGTTCACCTAATCCCTGTTTCGTTATACTTCTTTATTTATTAATCGTCCAACACGGCTTTGCAGTAGCGTTGAACAACAACCCCTAAAGAATTGTCTCTAATCAACCCATAACTGCCACTTGTGCTTTCATTAAGCCTTACTAAGAGAGGAATAACGAGCTTATCAAGTTCATTGCTGCTTAGAGAATTGACAATGTGGTTATTGGTATAGATAGTAGCGGTGTATCGAGTGTCCATGATGTTCCCTTTCCTTTTGCATGCCTGATTCATATAGAGTGGCAGAAGGGGGGCTGGATTGTAAAGTTTAGGGGTTTTAATTTACAATCGACAGCTGATTACACATTCTGAAAATAAATGTTAAATTTCAATTTCTTACAACGATCTTCACAAGGTTATTCACAATCTTATGCAGAGTTCCTGTGGAAAAAAATCCGTTTAGAATTAAGAATGAGTTAATTTAAAGTTCTCCGGCTTAGAGTGGATTAGAATGATTCCCGTCCCTAAAGCGCCTTACAACCAGGTTTCCGGAAATAACGTTCGTTTGCTACTCCGTTACGCAAAGTATATGATGATACAAATTTGATCTTGGTGGAACATTATGTGGCATTATCTTTTCTATGGCCTCTTGTTGGGCTGGGGAGCAGCAGTTCCAATTGGTCCATTGAACCTTGAAATGATTAGACGTAATTTACGCTATGGAACCGATACTGGTATTGCATTAGGAATTGGGGCGTCAGCCGCCGATTTTACTTATTTGATATTATTGTTGTTGGGCGCATTCACCATTTTACGGCATGAAATTGCATTGAAAATAATTGGCGTAGTCGGTGCGTTAGTATTGGCGTGGTTTGGTATTAACGCATTACGCAAACCGGTCCTTCAAGACACCCAAGTGGTGACCACAGATAAAGAATCCCGTCATCGGCACTTATTGAAACATGGTCTACAGGGTTATGTGATGACGATGCTGAATCCCTTCACCATTTTGTTTTGGTCCTCGATAAGTGTTCAGGTCGCAGCGCTCACTTATCATCTTAGTGAGCGTGCATTGTATTTTGTAGCAGCGGGTGTAATTATTGGGACTTTAAGCTGGGTTTTGACTTGTAATAGCATATTACATTTTACACGACACCGCTTTTCTCCACGCCTAGTGCATTATTTAAATATGGCTGGTGGAATAATTTTATTGGGTTTCGCCGTATACGGAATTTTACGTGCTTTTTTATAGATTATGTTGCAAGCCAATTTTTTTGATCGTGATCCTATTGTAGTAGCTAAAGATTTGCTAGGCAAAGTGTTGCGTGTTAAATATAAAAATATTTGGCTAACGGTCAGCATTATTGAAACTGAAGCGTATTATATTCACGATAAAGGCTCACATGCTTCTCTCGGTTTTACTCAAAAACGCAAAGCTTTATTTATGCCGGCGGGTACGATTTATATGTATTACGCTAGAGGGGGCGATTCGTTAAATATCAGTTGTCATGGCGAAGGGAATGCCGTTTTAATTAAATCTGCTTATCCCTATTTTGGGGAAAAAAATTCAGAACGTATGTTGCAAACGATGCAACAATTAAACCCGCAAAAAAATTTAAATATACGCCCCATTGAAAAACTTTGTTCAGGACAGACTTTATTATGTAAATCACTCGGATTAAAAGTTACAGAATGGAATCAAAAAACTTTTTCACCGCGGCATTTTTATATGGAAGATGTCGGATATTCTCCAGCGAAAATTATTCAAACCACACGCATGGGAATTCCCGAGGGACGTGATCATCATTTATTATATCGTTTTATTGATTATGCAAAAGCAAGCTTTTGCACGCAAAATCCCTTGACTAAAAGAAACTGGCAGCTTGGAAAAGATTACTATATTCTTAACCTTTAAAACCATTGGTTGTTCAAGGAGGAATATGATGCATGATCTCGAATTAAATCCCGATCCCCTAAAACAAATAGAAATTTGGCATCAAGAAGCGCAAAGCACGGAAGATGATCCCGATGCGATGGCTTTGGCAACCGCCACTAAAGAAGGGAAACCTTCAGTTCGCATGGTTTTATTTAAAGGCGTAAGCGCTGGTGGAATTTTAATTTATACCAATTACGATAGTCGAAAAGCCTTAGAAATGTCCGAGAATCCTAATGTCGCAGTGGTTATGTATTGGCCGCGCTGTTATCGACAAATTCGTATCGAAGGGCAGGTAGAAAAAATTACGGATATAGAGTCCGATGAGTATTTTCAATCGCGACCACGCGGTAGCAAAATAGGGGCTTGGGCATCACAGCAAAGTCGAGAAATTCCAGATCGCGCGCATTTAGAGGGATTATATATTGAATTTGAAAACCAGTATGTCAAAGATGATATTCCACGTCCTGAATATTGGGGAGGCTTTCGCTTAATTCCAAACGATATTGAATTTTGGCAAGGTCGTGAGAATCGCCTCCATGATCGTTATTGCTATCGTAAACAAGGAAATGACTGGAAAAGATTTCGTTTAGCACCTTAACCTGAATAAGGAGATATCATGGATGTTGTTGAGAATTTTATTGATGGGAAATTAGCTCATGCCTCGAATGATGAAAGTCATTCCATTTACAATCCTGCAACCGGTGAAGTAATTAAAGAAGTATATTATGCGAATGCCAATGAAGTGGAAGCCGCAATCCAAGCTGCAGAAAAAGCTTTTAAAACTTGGAAAAATGTCACTCCTTTAAAACGGGCGCGTGTTCTTTTCAAATTTAAAGAATTATTAGAAAAACATAGCGAAGAACTCGCAAATATTATCACGAGTGAACATGGAAAAGTGTTGGAAGATGCACGCGGTGAAATATTACGTGCCATAGAATTAGTTGAATATATGTGTGGTATCCCGAATTTATTAAAAGGCAATTATTCGCAAAATGTAGGAACGGGTATAGATTGTTATACCATACGTCAACCACTGGGTGTTTGTGTGGGAATTACACCTTTCAATTATCCTGTCATGATTAGTTGTTGGATGTTTGTGTCGGCGATTGCATGTGGTAATACTTTCGTATTAAAACCTTCAGAAAAAGATCCTTCGGCACCGATTTTATTGGCGCAATTAATGCAAAAAGCGGGTTTACCGAATGGCGTCTTTAATGTTGTTAATGGCGATAAAAGAGTGGTTGAGCAACTGATTACGCACAATGAAGTTAAAGCAGTCAGTTGTGTGGGCTCATCAACTGTTTCAGAAATCGTGTATAAAACTGCGATCGAGCACGGAAAACGCGCGCATACTTTCGGTAGCGGAAAAAATCATTGCGTAGTGATGCCTAATTGTGAAATTGATGAAGCTGTAAAAGCGGTAATGGGGGCGGCATATGGTTCTGCAGGTGAACGTTGTATGGCGGTATCTGTTGCAGTTGCGGTAGGAGATGAAACTGCGGATTTAATGATTAAAAAAATACAAGAAAAAATTCCAAATTTAAAAGTGGGTTCTGGTAAAGAGTCTGGTATGGATATGGGACCACTCATTAGTAAAGAACATTGGGAGCGCGTAAAATCGTATATTGATCTCGGTGTGAATGAAGGCGCAAAATTAATTATTGATGGTCGCGATGCTAAAACGCATGGGCAAAAACAAGGTTTTTTTATGGGACCTTCTTTATTTGATAAGGTGCAACCGAATATGCGTATTTATCAAGAAGAAATATTTGGTCCCGTACTCGAAATTGTGCGCGTTAAAAATTTAGATGAAGCGATTGATTTAATTAATCAACATACTTTTGGAAATGGCACTGCAATTTTTACTAATAGTGGGGAAGCTGCGCGACGTTTTGCGGATGAAGTTCAAGTCGGTATGGTCGGAATTAATGTTCCAACCCCGGTTCCCGTGGCTTATCATGCTTTTGGTGGGTGGAAGCGCTCACTGTTTGGTGATATTCAGATGCACGGTCCAGAGAGCATAATGTTTTATACAAAATCAAAATCGATTACGACGCATTGGCCGCGAGAAGCGCAAGACACAAAATATCATATGCCTTCACAATAAGGGAGAATTTCATGCAAACCATCGGATTTATCGGATTAGGCCACATGGGCAACCCCATGGTAAAAAATCTTTTGAAAGCGGGATATAAAGTCAAAGTTTATGACTTGAATTCGAGCGCAGTGCAAGCTTTAGAAAAAGAAGGCGCAATTGCAGTAAATTCAATAAAAGAAATTGCTGAACATAGTGACATTGTTTTTACGATGTTACAAACCGGAGAACAAGTAAAACAATGTACTTCGGGTTCACAAGGCCTTTTTTCTTATTTAGCAAAAGATGCTTTATATATTGATAGTTCATCGGTCGATGTCGCAGCGTCCAAAGCAACGCATCAAGCTGCGCGAGAAAAACATTTAACAATGCTTGATGCACCTGTATCTGGTGGAGTGGGCGCTGCAAAAGCCGCTACTTTAACATTTATGGTCGGTGGAGAAGAGGAAGCTTTTCAGCGTGCGAAACCCATTTTATCTGCGGTAGGAAAAAAAATCGTGCATGTGGGAACAGCAGGAAATGGTGCGGCTGCAAAAATTTGTAATAATATGATTTTAGGAATTAGTATGATTGCCGTCAGCGAAGCTTTCGTATTAGCCGATAAACTAGGTTTAGCTGCGGATAAATTATTTGAAGTTTGCTCGAATGCGTCGGGACAATGCTGGTCGCTTTCGAGTTATTGTCCATGGCCGGGAATTTTACCTAATGTACCTTCAAGTCATGATTACACACCAGGTTTTACTGCCAAAATGATGTTGAAAGATTTAAATCTCAGTCAAAATGCTGCGGATTTTGCGAAAAGTATTACGCCGTTAGGCAAACAGGCGACGGAAATATACGAACAGTTCGTTGAGGAAGGTCATGCGGAGCAAGATTTTTCGGCAATTATTAATTATATTAAAGCATTAAAAAACAAATAAAGTTCGAAGAGTTTAAGGTTCGTGAAGGGGAATATGGGGTGACGCAAAGCTCACAAAGGAAGAATTTTCAATTTTGTTTATTTTACTCATTTAGTTATCTTGTCTTTTTATTCTTTGAAAAAAAATTTATTTAAAAAGATTGAATATACACAATTTTACGAACAATGACTTGACATAATACCTTATTACGGGTTATTTCAAAATATTAAACCAAATTCGCGTGGATAGATAATACTTTGTGGATTCTTAGGGTCAGGTATATTTACGGGTAAATGACCACTGACCCGGCTGATGCCAAATAAAATGCGCGTGAATGCTGCTAAACTTGGACCTCTAAAGGCACCATCTAAATATCCATAATGATCGTAGACTGCCAACAGTGCGTCTGCTTGCGCGCGATAATTGGGTAATTCGTAGGGCGCTAGTAAGCTGAGATAAATCGTTTTTTTATGCTGCTGATGCGCGTATTGTAAAATTTGAAATGCAAATTCAGCATCCTTGAGCCCATCCTTAGAGACAGTTATTACTAATTTGTTTTGGTCATTGAGATGTTTACTATCGCCTCCAAGTAAGGTTGGAAAAACTAACGAGTTATAATTCAATTTTTCAACGGACGAGGGCTTAGTCGAAGCTGTACCTGTGATAATGATGTTAGCTTGATCGACGGCCTGCTTTTGTGAGGAAAGATCGGTTTGATCCATCCGAGCATAAGAAACCGTTAAATTTTGCGGTATTTTTCCTGCATTTTGTAATTCCTGAATAGTTACTGCAATGGCGGCACCTTGTTCGCTCCATGGCATTAATATGTGAATACGCTCACCGCCATGTAATTGCAGCGGTAATAATTTATTATTATTCTGAACTAACGTAATGGCAGCATCAGATACTTTTTTCTCAAGCGCGAGATTTTCTGGATTACCGACAACGGTGTTGGCTTTTGCAATTAAATCGTCGAGTGGTATAGAATTTTGATTAAACAAACCTAATTTAATTTTGAGACGCAAAATGCGTAAAACGGATTGATTGATCGCTCGTTCGCTGATTTCACCGTTTGTGACCGCTTGAGTGATATAATTAATTAAATCCGTTAGTTTATGTAGCTGATCCGGATTGGTGATGGCAACTGGCATTAATGCAATATCATTGTCAGCCATAAACGCTTTAACAACCGCATCTTTATATTCAAAATTATTGGCAATAGCACCCATGCCTAAGGCATCTGAAATAACGACGCCCTGGAAGTCTAATTTATTACGGAGTAAGTCATGTTGAATAGCATATGAAAATGTAGCGGGGGTGGTAATGTATTCTTGAGTTTTAGACGCTAAAATTTTGCTGTTATCTAAAGCTGGATATTGAATATGCGCCGTCATAATTAATTCGGGTTGTGCACGCTGAATGATTTGCAGAAATGGAAAAAGATCGATTTTCCACGCTTGTGTTAAATTGTGTTTGACGATGGGTAATCCGATATGACTATCGACATCAGTGTCGCCATGTCCAGGAAAATGTTTCAGTGTCGCGGCTACATTATTTCTTTCAATGCCGCGACACATTTGTAATCCTAATTGACTAACCCACTCTGGATTGTCAGAAAATGAGCGTACATGAATAACCGGATTTTGTGGATTCACGTTAACATCGACATCTGGTGCGAAGTCGATGTTAATTCCTACGGCCTGTAATTCCTGTCCCAGTATTTTTCCAACTTGATAGGCAAATTCAGGATGACTGCGAAAAGCGGCGCCGACAGCCATATTTCCGGGAAAAGTAGTCGCATGATCGCGTGGTAGGCGTGCGACAATTCCGCCTTCTTGGTCAGTCCCCATTAGTAAGGGAATTTTTGGCATGGATTGCTGTAGTTGGTATGTTAAACGTGTAATTTGACTGATATTAACGAGATTATTTGAAAATAAAATGATTCCACCGATATTATTTTCACTTAAAATTTTACTAATCGTGGGATTTATTTCAGTGAAGTTGTGTAGACATATTTGCTCATCATGCTGATCAGCACACCAAAAGCGAAAATCGAGCATGATTTTCTGGCCGATTTTCTGTGCTAAGGTCATAGTTTTCAGGAGATTTTCAGCTTCAGAATTGCTATCTGCTGAGGCATAGGAAAAACAACTCAATATTAATAATGAGAAGAAAAATCTTTTCAGCATAACCTTCACTCTTAGTATTTTGACAAATTTGATATTAACATAAAATTTTATTTTTTCTGGAAAAATGGAAATTTAATTTAATGTTAATGCATATCGAGTAGACTATCTGTTATTTTCTCTGGCTGGGATTATATTTTGAATTAAAAATCCAAATTTAAATTATCTGTAATATTTTTTTTATAAAGGATTATATGTTTAAAAATAATTTGTTAAACTCTTGTGTTCGTTTCAAGGGCTCTCATTTTCTATCCCTTCAATCAATAAGTCACCCATTGCAATTTCAACCTCAGTATAAAGGCAGTATGAAAAAGAAACCTACGATCGTGCGTTTAAAAAATGGGGCAGAATGTTTCGCCAACGTTGTTGAATTAACTTTGCAAAACTTAAAAATTTTGTATGAGCGTAATCATTTAGCCTTTTTTGAATTAGTTGAAAGCTGTCGAAATTCAAGTTATGTCGTTAAGAGAGAATTTAAAGCGGAGCTTAGAAATGGTGGCTATTTATCAACTCAAAATCAACCTGATGATGTAACGAAAAATATTATTTTATCTGCCGTGGAGGGAAGTTTAAACTTAAAAACTTTCAGAATCATTGATCCTATAGTGCTTGTATCGAAGAGTAGCCTGGATCGAAGAGTAGCCTGGATCGAAGATCCAGGAAATCATAATCCCGGATCTTCGATCCGGGCTACTAAATAACTTAAAGCTTAAGTAATTTATCTAGCGACTTTGCAAAAGCATGCAAATCTTTTTTATTTAATTTGGGTGGGCCTCCGACCGAGACTCCACTATCTCTCAAACCGGCACTAAAATCACGTAAAGATACACACTGTCTAATATTGTTTTTAGTATAGATTTCACCGCGAGGATTTAATGCCACACCACCTTTTTCTACAACTGCGTTCGCCAAAGGAATATCTGCCGTAATAACTAAATCTGTCGGTGCTAAACTTTGAATAATCTCATTATCAGCCACATCGAAACCACTGGCCACACGTTTCGTTTTTATATACAACGAGTGCGGAGTACGAATAAATTGATTAGAAACAAAGGTCGTTAAAATTTTAGTACGTTCTGCGGCGCGAAAAATAATTTCCTTAATAGTATTCGGACAGGCATCGGCATCAACCCAAATTTGCATAGTGTTTCTCTAAAAAGCTTGATTGAGAGGTAATAATTTTAAAGAGGGTAGCACAGGCATGATGGCTTTTATACCCAAAGGTTCATTCGAGTTGCCATGTACCAAAATGATGCTGCCATTTTTGATTTGACCACCATTGGCTAACCAGGCGTTGGTGCTTACTGGAATTAATCCATAATGACGTAAGCGTAATATTAATCCTCTATCCGATACTAAGCCAGGGAAACGAAAAAATACTGAAGGTAGTTGATGATTTTGCACTAATATTTTTTCGGTAGCCAAAATTTCGTGCTTAACATTAGTTAATTTTAATAATAAAAAATTATTTTCGGGTGGCAAATCTGCAAAATAGACATGACTAAATGAATGATTAATCCAAGTGATTTGTAATTTTCCGGATTCTTGTTGTTGGATCAGCCAATTAAATTCTGCTGGATGACCAAGCATCCATAAACCCGTGACCGAAATTCCAATAGGAATTGACCTTTGTAATTGATCAGCCATTGCGATTAACGCGTTAAACAAGCCACTTTCGAATGGTCTCACTGAAGGACACATGTCGATCGTTAGAAACTCACCATTGACCGGTTTAAAAGCTTGCATCACGCCATAATTTTGGACGTAGGGCGGAGAAGTATATTGCATTAATGCTTGCATATAAGGTGTTGCAGCTAATTCTCGCATTAAGTAAGGTATCGGTCGTCCATTAGATATTCTGCGGTGTGCAAACGTGGCAACGGGCGCCGTTTCAGTAGCAAAAGTATAAGGATTTACTGCAATAAAATAGGGTGTGGTTTCGCGATAATACATGCGAATGGCCACACGCAAATATCCATCGCGGTTAAAGCAGGGAATAAATACCGGTTTATAATCGGTAATTAAAGGCTTGGGCATGTCTGCATAAACGTTGATATTGATGAATAATGCAATAAAAAAATATAAAACTTTTCTCATTATTTACTCAGCATTTTCAATAAATGTTCTCGATAATGATTTAAATATTTCGTTCGACTTTCTTGGTCGATATTAACCGCATACGCAATATGTGGCGCTAATGTGGTGATTCCAACAAAATGTAAAGCATGATGAATGGGTTTTAAATATTGGTGAATATCACCATGTAATCCGCCTTCTTGAAAAGTATTAAAAGGCGATTGTGTGGTAACAGAAAGCATAGCGCGGCGCGGTTGCAATAATCCCGTAGCAAACCATTTGTTTTTATCAAAAGCAAAGCCACTGGTTAATACGCGATCCAACCAACCTTTTAAAATTGCGGGAACACTAAACCACCATAATGGAAATTGAAAAATGATAAAATCGCACCAAGTTAATTTACTTTGCTCTTCTTGAATATCAGGACTTAATTTATTTTTTTGGAATGCTTCATGCTGTGCAGAACTAAATTCACATGTTGTAAATGATTCCTGATAGTCTTGCCAATTCGCAACGGCATTAAAGTGCATAGCATATAAATCAGAAACTTGAATTTCGTGCTGATCTTTTAGGGTTTCAATAGCCTGTTCATGGAGAGCATGATTAAATGAGGTTGGTTCAGGGTGAGCATAAACAATTAATATTTTCATTTTGACGACTCGGGATTGAGAATTTCTAAAATGGGTTTGCGCGCCTCGGGCCCGTAAAATACGCCGCCGATGGGAATTGCCCCATTAATCGCTTCCGAGACTTTAGCGATCCATGTGGGCCCAAAACCCCCACACAATTCGATCATTTGCACACCCTCGGCAACGAGTTGTTTAGCGACTTCCACCACCTGCTCTTTTTTATTCATTTCGATTCCAATGGTTTTATAGCGACATTGCTCGGACTCCAGCACCGCCACATGTTGCTTGGCATCAAAGCCGGGAGACAGGAAAATATATGCCCAATATCGCAACGCCATAAATGCCTCGTATAAAGTGGTTCTTTGAATAATATACGATATTTCTGGAGATTCATGAGGTTAAAACTCATCTATAATTAACATACGATAAGCGGGGGTCCAGGATGGATTTAATCAGCCAACTACAACAAAAAATGTATGAGGATATTCCTTTAAGTCAGCAGATGGGGATGCAGGTTGTTGCATACGAGCATGATACGTTAACACTTTCGGCTTCTCTGAAGAAAAACACAAATCAACTACAAACCGCGTTTGGTGGTAGCATTTTTTCTTTGGCGACATTGGCTTGTTGGGCATGGTTAAATGTGAAATTAAAAAATTGTAAAATCGATGCTAGAATTGTCATTCAAAGAGGTCACATGGATTATAAGCAGTTAATCGAACATGATTTTATTGCAATTTGTCCGCCAGCAGATGAGGCTCGATTTAAACGTTTTCTGCATATTTTGCAGAGAAAAGCCATAGCGCGAATTACTTTGCACTCAGAGGTGCGATGTGAGGGTATACTCTCAGCCAAATTTATCGGTGAATTTGTCGCTGAAAAAAATTAGTTAGCTTCGACGCACCAGTCTACTTATTCCGCGCAAAAAACCATATAAAAATACCGCGGTTATCATTGCTAATGCAATACTAGAACCGATAAAAGAAGACATATATGTTGGTAATTGTTCGAAATCCTGTGGATAAATACCATAACTTAATCCAACCGTTAGGCCGATGCCAATATAAAGTTGAGTTTTTAAGTGACCCATTTTCTTTTCTAAAATAATGCAACTACTGCTGACTAACGAACAACTTAAGTCTAATAATACTGCAGCCATAATGGCATTAGGAATATATAAAAAGATGTAACCAATTTTAGGAATAAATGCGAAAATAAACATTAAAATAGAAATGGGTAATGAAATATAGCGACTCGTGACTCCAGTTGATAGCGACAGAGCGATGCTGCTTGAACTGACATTCATGCCCATGCTGCCAAAAACACCTGCGCTTAAAGTTCCAAGGCCATCGATAAAATTGGCTTTAGCTAATTGTTTAAAATCGCGTCTGCCAGTGAATTCTTCTCTTTGAATTTCTTGTAAAGCGAATATAGAGCCTATCATTTTAACACTGCAAATAAAGGCTGCAATTACAAAGGGAAATAATAAATTCATTTCAAATTTATAATGCCCTACAAAAAAATGAGGCACAAAGAACCACGAAGCATTTCTAATAATTGCTAAATGTTCTTGATCCATATAGCCACAAGCGTAAATCAACACATATCCAATGAGTGCTGCTAAAACAATGGAAAATCGTTTAAAAAATTGATTACAGAGTTGATCAAACACTAAAATTAACAGTAAAGGCATATAAGACACGATATAAAATAAAATATTTCGTGATTCGTCAGTGTGTGTTAATGGACTGTGGACTTGACTGTATAAATGCACTCCCAATAATCCTAATTCAAAAGCGATCAGTAATAAAATCAGCGCGGCGATTTCGTCTGGAATAATCTTTCGAATGTGGCGGATTACAAAAGTTAAAGCGACTTCAACTAAGCCTGCGATTATTGTCATGCCAAATACTAACGGTAATGCTCCAGCTTTAATGGCTAAAATTCCAGGGGCAATATAGGGAGGCGCTACACTGGGTGGTAATAACATACCGGGGGTGAATTTCCAGCGTCGCGACTGCAAAAAATTAATGACGGCCATGATGATCATAGTAATGCTGATGACGCTGATGGCTTCAGCATTACTAATGGAACTTTGTTGTAAGACTAATACGATAAATAACAAAGAAATTGCATTTGGCACAATATATTGAATGCTAAAAAGCAGCAACATTAAAAATTTCGGCTTGTCATTAAAGCCGTATAATAGCTCAACTTGGTTGTGAGGTTTTTTCATGTCTATTTAAAGAAAATAACAATGTTAGTAAGATTAAGGCGATCAAACCCACGACTAATCCATTCGGAATAAAAAAAGTTAGAAATTTAAGTTGATAAAGAGTGGGTGTTACATCGGTAATGACTAATAAAATAATGGCGTATGAATAAGCTTTTAATTGGGAAGAGCTAAGCTGATTAAAGTTAATATATTTAAAGCTTTTCGCACACATAATTCCGCCCATTAAAATAATGACCGCACCGTTGACAGTAGCTGGCATTGTGATAAAAAACACTGCGAATTTAGGTATAAACGCAAAAATAAAAAGAATGGTGGCGCAAACATAAGCAATTCGACGACTATAAGCTTGAGTGGCAATTAATCCGGCGACCGAACCGTGGGGTGGGGTGGCAGGAAATCCTCCCAGAAAACTAGTAATAATGGCGCCAATGGAAATGGCAAGATTGCCTTTGATACAAGCTTGTAGGTTTCTTGCTTCCCAATCTTTATAATTTTCTTTGCGTAATATGGTAATTAACGCAAATAGAATAATACTACTGTAGAAACCGAGTGAAATTAAAAAGACATAAGCTTTTAAGGAAAAAACAAAATTGATGGGATGCCAAAAATGGGGATAGGTAAACCAGGGGGTATTTTTTAAAATTGCGACATGATCGTTAGGAATAAAACCAAAAATAGCACCGATAATCCAGCCGATAATTACTCCAATCAACACGCATACATTTCGTAAGCGTTTCAGCATCATGCACGTCAGCATGATGATTAATACTAAAATTCCTAATAAAGCGGGTTGAAGCTGAAAGCGACTATTTTGTGTAGCACCATGTAAAATAATTTGTCCTAATCCGACGGGATGAAATAGTTCACTGATTCCTAGTGCGGAACCCCAAATTCCTAAACCAAAGAAAATAAGTCCAGCAAGTCGTAAGGTAAAATAACGTCGAAAAAAATATAAAATAAAACTACCAAACAGCTGCGCAATTCCGACAATCATTCCCGCACCATACAGACTACTTAAACCTTTAGCTTCGACCACGGCTAATAAACCTGCAAAATAAGAAACAGACGCGATACACGGAAGAAAGCAGTTGGCGCCGATGGGTGAACGTAAAGAAAATAATAAGGTCGTGAATGCGCTACCTAAAAAAGTAATATTAATTAAATTGACGACCTCATTTTGGTTTAGGTGCGCGCGCTCTCCCAGAATAATAAGCAACATGACCAACAGCCCGAATTTTGCGAAAGCTTGAATGCCTAATATGCAGAGTAGTAAAAAAGGTGGTTTACTGTTGATGAAAAGACGATATGGGACCCTTTCCAAGTTTTTCATTCCCTTGACTTAGTTAAGGTAAATTATTGGAGTAATGAGAAATATTGTCAAGGTAAGATGGGTGGGATGGCCCGAAGGCCATCTAATAAAATTTAAGGGCTCTGATAAGAGTGACGACGTTCTGTTTCACGAGAATTTGCCCTTTGATCTACAGGTACCGAAGATGATGAATTAAAAAGTCCAGGTTGTTGTAGTGGCTGACCTTGCTGGTGACCAAGACTCGAAGCAGAAGGATGGGCTAAGGCAGGTCCTTGGGACAATGGATGTTGTGATGACCCCAGCAAACCATTCGTTTCTTCCCATTGTGAAAGTTCTTTATTCCAACCATGTATCTTGGGGACGAAGCCCCCCAGGCCTTCTGCCCTAAGTCTACCTGAATGATCGATCGGCTGCTCGGGAGTGTACTCATATGTTGGAGTTTGACCTTGCTGATTTTGTGCAGAATATATGCTCATTCTTACTCCGCTTGGGTCGTTGTGCTGTGCTGTCATTGGAGCACCGCTCAAAGGCGTATAATCTTCTCTGCCATAAGGATATGCGCTTTGAGATGTTTCTTTGATTCTCTGATTTATTTTTGCTGCGCGACATGCACTAAGCAACCATACCACAAGCAATAATGCTCCCGCTGAAGTTAAGGCTAAGCTGATTGGCCAGGCTACGCCAAAAGTGCCAATGAAGGAAAGCGCACCCAGAGTAAGTAGCGCTGTGCCTGCCAAGCCTAATGGATTTAAAGCATAACCCTTATTGTGGCGTTTGTGATCGCTCACATGTATGAGTGTACCTCCCGCATAGAGGAAGCTTCCAGAGATAATGAATAAAATACTGAGTGGGGCTCCTAAACCAGCGGTGGCTACCAATGAAAGAACACCGAATGTAGTGACGTGAGCGCCAATACCCATTGCTAATGCAGGGATTTTATCTGATTTTCTAGTAAAAGTTGGATTTGATAAACTGTGTGGCATTGTCGATCTCCGATTATTTAAATTGTAAGAATTATATTTAAGTATTGAATTGACGTCGTTGCGATAATGAAATTTCTAGTATAAAACTGCGCAAATAAAAAAATGAACTTAATACAAGATTAAGTGATTATCATTAATTGGCAATCAATTTTTGTTATTGTAAATCTCTAATGAAAACTTAATGTCTGGCTTGAAGATTAATTCAGATTCTGAAATCTCAGCAGTTTGTCTTTTTACAAACTGAATTTTATAGAGCTAGTATACATTAACTATTTAATTGAAAGGGTATTTGAAATGACGCAAATCACTAGCGTGTATCGTTTTGAAGTAGAAATTCCTTGTGAAGGTTGTGTGGGTGTAGTGAAGGGATTAATTGAAAGTTGTGAAAATATTCCTGGTGAAAAACAATGTGAAGTAATATTTACCTGTGAACCCAAACAAGTCAGGGTGGTGGTTGATGGAGAGTATTCAACAAAGACGCGTAATTTATTGCTCGATACCTTGAACTCTGCTCACTTCCCTAGTAAAGAAATAGTTGAAATCAATTATTCGCACCTGCAAGAAATTTCAGAAGTAGAAGCCTTAAGATTAAATTCTCCAAATGAAATTATCGAAAATAATAATTCAAAAAATTACGATTTAAAAATACATCTATTAAAAGGCTTAATTGGAACGATCGGTGGGTTTGCTGTTTTAGGAATATGCGTGTGCGGAATGGGAATGCCAGTGTTGGCAATGACCGTGATAGGAGTGAGTAGTGTTGCATTGACTTTATATTTGGGTAAAGAGTCTTATGAAAATGCCTGGAAAAAAATAAAAAATGGAATTATGGAAATGGACACCTTATTTGCGATTAGTTCTTTGGTCGCAATCGGAGCTTCCATTGCTTCCTTTTTTGTTCCTTGGTTACCGATGATGTTTGAGGCGGGATTATTAATTTTTGGATTTTTTCATATCGGTGCTGCGATAAAAGAATCGCTTAAACGAAATATAACGCGTACGGTGAGATTTTCTGATCGTGCGCCAAAGGCGATAAAAATTGGCGAAAAATATTATTTAGTAAGCTCTTTACAAAGTGGTGAAGTTATTAATATTCCTGCTGGACAATATATTCCTGTTGATGGTATTTGCGAAGAAGATGGTGACATAATTAAAGTTTTTGACGGTAAAACTGATGTGATTAAAATTACAAAAGGCCAAGAGATTTTAGCTGGGATGAAAGTACCTGATGATTTAAAATCAGGATTTATTACCATGCGGGTTACTAGAAAAGCGTCTGAATCCAATTTAGCACGATTAGATAAATTAATTGATGAGGCTAATGCGAAAAAATCGAGCATTGTAGAAACGGCTAATAAAATTTTGCAATATTTCGTTCCTGGCGTCATCATTTTGGCAGCAATCTCAGGCGTTGTGTTGAGCTTTTTAATTAATCCAGCACTCGGAATCCTTTGTGCAGTGTCGATGTTAGTCTCCGCTTGTCCCTGTATGTTGGGTTCGATTATTCCGATTGGGATGGCGGCGGGCATTCATAAAGCGGCTGAAAACGGCGTCATATTTGTTGATCGCGAAGGATTACAAAAGGCAGCGACGATTAATACTGTGGTTTTAGATCTCAATGGAACCTTAACGACCGGTGTTAAGTCTGTCAGTTCGCACACGATTTTGAATGGGATGAGTGAAATTGAGTTTTTTCAAATTCTTCACGCACTAGAAAAAAATTCTAAAAATCAAGTTGCCAAAGCTATTTGTCAAGAATATTCAGAATCTGCAAATAATGCGGTGGCAGTGGAAATTCTTGAAGAACAATTTTTTGGTTTGCGCGGTAAAATTAAAGAAAAAGTGTACACGATAGGCAATGAAGAAATGATGCTCGCGAGCGGGATAAAGTTGGATAATATTCCACGTCCTGACGCTGAATTTTGCGCTTATTTGGCGTTAGAAAAGGAAGTCATCGGTTATGTTGTATTGAGTGATCCCTTGCGCGCGGATGCATTAAGCACGATTGAAGAGTTTGAACGTTTAAATATGCAAGTTCATATTTGTTCGGGCTCTAATGCGGCCACACTCGAGCGTTACAAATTTACTTCAAATATTATATTAAAACCGAATATGTCGCCGGCAGGAAAACAAGAATATATTCGGCAAATCGCTCAGCAAAAACGTAAAGTATGTATGATTGGTGATGGAGCTAATGATGCGAATGCCTTTGCAGAAAGTCATTTTGCAATTGCTATGCCTAATAGTGACCCCATGACACAGCAACAAGCAGGTGCGATTATTCAGAAAGAAAGTTTATTAGCCTCTGTTAGTGCATTAGCGATTGCTAAACAAACGATGCGCAATATTTATCAAAACTTAACTATCAGCTGTGTTTACAATATTTCTGTAGAGACAATAATGCCTGTATTAATCGCTTTAGGCTTTGCATTCAATCCAGGAATTGGTGTGGCTTTGATGATAGTCCAAACCTGTCTTATTTTATTTAGTGTTTATTGGTGTAAACAGCAAGCATTACCACATTTAAAACGTTATGCTGCTTTGCAGAAAGAGTCTTTGTATGTCAATAAAAAGAAAACACAACGTGGTTATGTTAATCTTCCATATGTGAGTCCCTTTGTTTTTCCTAGGATGTAAGCGTGACATAAATTAAATTTTTTTAGACTTATATTTTTTTTATTTCGTGAAGAACTGTGGTTGCTTCATTCGCTATCGAATTAATTAAATACTCAATATTGTCATATTTTTTTTCCATTAATGAGCGTTCTAACTCTTTAGTTAATTCGCGTAATCGCGGAACGCCGCAGTAGCAAAGCCCGCCATAGAATTTATGCACGATTCGATATAATTCTGTGAAATTTTGTTGTTGGTAGAAATTTTTTATTTGGTGCACATCGTTTGTTAAAGTCTGACTCATTAAAACCAGTAATTCTTTGGCTGCACTGAGATTTCCGTTCGTATGATTTGCGCCATCTTGTAAATCGATCGCGGTAGAGGTTGTATTGATTAAGCTGTATTTATTCAATATTTTTTGCAAAATTTTTAAAGTGATGGGTTTGACTATTAATTCGTGAATACCATTTTCTTTGTAGAATTGTTTTTTATCTTGAGATAAATGCACGCTCATGGCAATTATTGGTATGGTTGAAGATAATTGGTGGATTTGTTTTGCCACTTGAATTCCATCTGTATCAGGTAAACCGATATTCAATAATATTAGATCGTAATTCCTGATTTTCACTAAATCGATGGCCTGTTGTCCGATGGATGCTAAATCGCAGGTGCACTGACAGCGTTCTAAAGTTTCACGCAAGATATAAGCGGCTAAATCGCTATTTTCCACTACTAAAATATGTGCAGATGGGTTACTAATTTTTACCTCGGAATTGAGCAGAGATTCTAGAAAATTATTTTTTTGATGAATACTAGCAATAACAATTAATGGAATTTGTATGCAAAAAATAGTTCCGGTTGCAGAGCTTTGTAAACTTAAACGACCGTGCAATGCTTTAATATATTGTTTAACGGCATACAATCCGAGCCCATTACTATTATAAATTCCTTGTGGTGAAGGAACGGGTTGCTGGTACTGACTTTCTGACATTCCGATTCCGGTATCAATTACTTTAAAATTTATTTGCGCAACATTATTTTCGATCGAATCTAGGGTTACTGTGAGTTTAACGACGCCTGCATGAGTAAACTTAATTGCATTACTTAACAGATTAAGCAGGCAGCGATCTAGATAAATACGATTACCTTGGACTAGATTAGGAATCTCATCGCTGAGTTCAATTTGTAATTGTAATTTTTTATGCTTAGCTGCGGGTTTTAATAATGCAATATTGTGTTCGCATAACTGTTGAATTGAAAATATTTCAGTCGTTTTGGGTTGACCTTTTTCTAAATGCACGACCTCAATTGCCTCATTTAATATTTGCAACAATTCGGTGGTGGTGTCGATCAACAAATTGGCGTCATCACGATAGCCTTCATTTTCTGCTTCTTCTTTTAAAGACTGAGCCAAACCTAAAATACCCGTGATCGGTGTTCTTAAGTCATGACTCATATTTGCAATAAATTCTGTTTGGTTTTTTTCAGCAGTTTTTTCAATATAAATGTAACATATATCGTCAACCGCACAATCTACCAATCCACAAGAGGTATCTAATTCTATTTGCGTACACAAATCATGAAATGATTGTCCAATTAAATTTTGTTTAATCAGGGCATATTCATTCAGAAATGGTAAATTGATATCAAGAATTTTTTTATCGCGGTTAAGAAGGAGTACTTTATCATGAGTATTGCTAAACAATAGATTAAATAAGGATTCATACTTATTATTCATATATTCAAGTGATCCTCCACATAATCTTACCTTAAGCTTATCATAATTTTTTATGTTAGCGTGCGTTTAGATTGCAAGTAAATGTAGCAAAACAAGGCTACTAGAAGTGAATATGGGATAAAAATGGGATACAATTTTGAAATGGACTCTCGACTGGGTGATCCATCACCCAGTTAGTCTCCATGAGAATTTTGCGCTGAATGGTTTCCTTACCTATCGCACGTCAATGTGCTTAAATTCCATCTTATGGATAAGATTGTATCAATTTGTCCGTAAAATGAAGCAGTCTATTTCCCTTACTTTGCGTAAGAGATATCCTACATGGTTAACTAGTAACCCTAGGCTGTAGTAGCCTGGATCGCAGATCCAGGATCCTCTTTCCCGGATCTACGATCCGGATTACCCGAATTTCATTCCCTTACGTAGCCTGGATCGCAGATCCAGGATCCTTTTCCCGGATCTACTATGCGGGCTACCCCAATTTCATACAGTTTTAAGCAAAGATTGATATATTAGGTAATATATTATCCAGATGGAGAGCAGCCATTAAATTTATACTTTTAGGCGAGGGAAACTGGGCTAACGAGTTATTCATAGCAAGTTCAAGTTTCAGCATTGCAGCACTCGAATTCACATTTCGAGGACTGACTTATGGTGTAAGTCTGTGGATGCAGTTTAACCCCTTGTTGCGTGAGGTTAAATGGGATGCAGATGCTGATGCCGCTTTTATTACTTTTGATTTGCGACAAAGCTTTAACGATGTTATGCAGCAAATCAAAAAGTGCTGCGATTATGTTAAAGAGGATTGTAAAAGTGCTTGTCAGATTGTATTGGTCGGTTTAAATAGCGCACAAGCTGATATATTATCTGAAAAAGAGCTAATTAAATTAAAGTATGAAATTGCGAAGGATTATAATCTCTTGTGTCTTATGAAAAAAGAAGGGGATTTAATTATTGGGGAAGATTTTCAAGTAACCTGTGAAAATATGCCACATGTTGTTCTTACAGACTACATTAATGACCGTACGCACGATGAGCGAGGATTGTACTTTACCTTTTTTGGAAGGTTTTTTGGCTACTCCAAAGATCAAAAAATAGACGCAGCGCAAGCTTTGTTAGATTTTTTGGCAGGAAATAAGACACCTGCCGAATTATTGCCACATTTGAGTGCGCTTAGGCAAGGACGGCTAGGAGATAAATGTAGCTCTACGTTAGCACAGTTAAAACTTTAAACGCTCGATTCCCTATACTATCCGAACTTTTCATTGAGCATAAAATTTCCATACACATAAATATCTATGAACACGACATTTTTCTCGTGAGAGTGGTATATTTATATATATTAGTAAGCGCTTAGGCATGGAGTCGCTGCATGCGCAAATGGATGACATTGATCGTCGTTATTATTATTTTGCTTTTAGCTGGCGTTTTTGTATTTAACATAATTAAACAACGTCAAATCGACAGGGCGATGCGTACCACAGCACCTCCACCGCCATTTGTTTCAACTACAATCGCAAAATTAGAGAATTGGCAACCCCGACTTTATTCTGTGGGTGCATTTGCTGCAATTAATGGCGTGATGATTACGACCCAAGTTCCCGGTATCGTGGTGCAACTCAATTTTGAATCGGGTCAATTCATTAAAGCAGGTGAACCGATTGTTCAACTAGACGATTCGGTCGATGTGCAAAACCTCAAAAATAATCAAGCTCAACTTAATTTAACTCGATTAAATGTTGAAAGATATTATAAACTTTATCAAACTGGCGCAGTGGCAAAAGTAGATTACGATCAGAATTTCGCGCAGTTTGCGCAAGCACAAGCCCAAGTCGACAAAGCGTTGGTTCAAATTAGTCAAAAAAGAATTCGTGCGCCATTTACAGGAAAATTAGGAATACGATTAATTAATTTGGGCCAATATTTAAACCCAGGGGATCAAATCGTCGCTTTACAAGCATTAGATCCACTTTATATCAATTTTTCAGTTCCGCAACGCGAGATTAAAAATATTTATGTGGGACAGAAAATATCGGTTACCACAGATGCTTATCCGACTAAAGTATTTTTTGGAAAAGTCACCGCCATTAATTCATTGATTACGACACAAACCCGAAATATTGACGTGCAAGGAACTATTCCAAATCCGAATAATCTTTTATATCCCGGCGTATTTGGCGATGTTAATGCTTATTTACCTGAACAGAAAAAAGTGGTGACGTTACCGCAAACGGCAGTTACCTATTCTTTATTCGGAGATATTGTTTATATTGTTAAGCCGAACGATAAATTGGTAAATGGTGAAAAGACTTATATCATCAAACAACAAGTGGTGAAATTAGGTTTAATGGTAGGAGATAAAGTCCAAATTAAATCGGGACTGCAAGGCGGTGAGGAAATCGTATTTTCCGGACAATTAAAATTGCGCGATAATATGATTGTGAAAATTGATAATTCCTTTAAACCTAAACCTCCGACACCTAATGAAATGGAAGGTGGTCCATGAACAAGCGTTTCACGGACTTATTTATTTCCCGTCCCGTGCTCGCTATTGTCATCAGCTTATTAATTTTTTTATTGGGTTTAAAATCGATGATGGATCTCGAGGTTCGTCAATATCCCAAAATTAACAGCACCCTCATTAATATCACTACAAATTATCCTGGTGCACCACCCGATTTGGTCGAGGGATTTATCACGCAACAAATTGAACGTTCAGTCGCGACTTCTGAAGGGATTGATTATATGCAGTCGCAAAGTACGGATGGAGCGAGTAGTATTAATGTTTATATTAAATTAAATTACGATCCCAATACTGCATTCACTGATGTATTGAGTAAGGTCCAACAAGTTCAGAATAATTTACCGACGCAAGCGCAATTGCCGATTATCAACAAAACAGGAATCACTTCGACTTATTTAATGTTTCTTGCTTTCGATAGTGAATCCATGTCAGAAGAACAAATGTCGGATTATTTAACTCGTGTGGTGCAACCTAAATTAGTCACGGTGAGCGGAGTGGCACAAGCGCAAATTTTGGGACAAAAAACCTTTTCCATGCGTATTTGGCTAGATGTGAAAAAAATGGCGGCACTCAATGTTACACCGAATGATGTCGCGAACGTTTTGCTTGTTAATAATTATCAATCCGCTGCGGGAGCCATTAAAGGTGATTTTTTACAATTAACGATTAATGCAAATACTAGTGGATATAATGCCAAAGAATTTGAAAATATGGTTATTAAAAGTTTTAATAACACACTCGTTCGGATGAGTGATATTGGTAAAGCAGAATTAGGCTCATTGACGTATGATACGTCGGTTTATTTGAATGGTAATAGTGCTGTATTTATTGGTATTGCGCCAACTCCAACAGCGAATCCATTAACGGTAATCGATGCTGTTAAAAAATTATTACCACAATTAGAAGCGAATTACCCGCCGACTTTAACTTCGAAAGTGGTTTATGATGCGACTAAATATATTCGATCTTCAATTATTGAGGTGTTAAGGACAATAATTGAAGCTTCGATTATTGTTATCGTGGTGATGTTTTTATTTTTAGGATCATTTCGTGCAGTATTAATTCCCGTGGTTACCATTCCATTATCTTTAGTTGGCGTTATATTTTTTATGTATATGCTAGGATATTCCCTGAATTTATTAACTTTATTAGCCATGGTGCTGGCGATCGGATTAGTGGTGGACGATGCTATTGTAGTCGTAGAAAATGTGCATCGACATTTGGAAGAGGGCATGCAACCTTTTCAGGCTGCTATTTTAGGTGCGCGAGAAATTGCGACTGCGGTCATCGCCATGACGATTACGCTAGCTGCTGTTTATGCGCCAATCGGGTTTATGACAGGATTAACGGGTGCATTATTTATTGAATTTGCATTTACGTTAGCGGGTGCAGTTATTGTATCTGGTATCATTGCGCTAACGCTATCGCCCATGATGAGCTCAAGAATATTAAAACCAGAACAAACTCGATTCGCAAAATTTGTCGATCGACAATTCGAACATTTTAAAAATTTTTATCATCGACTATTACAAAAAGCCTTGGATCTTCGTAGTTTTGTAGTCGTGGTAGCGGTTTGTGTTTTGTTGAGCTGTTTTGGTTTATATGTATTAACACCAGCTTTATTAGCTCCGACCGAAGATCAAGGCCTATTATTAGTCACAGGAACCGCTCCGGATTATGCAAATATTACTTACGTTGAAAGATATTCCGCGCAATACGATCCTATCGCGCAATCTTTTCCGTCTACGCAGAATAGTTTCGTTTTAAATGGTTCAGGTGCTGGTGGAGTGAGCGTGTTAAATCAGGTTTTTGCTGGCGTGATTATGAAGCCGTGGGACGAGCGAACAGAGACACAATTTGAAGTTCAACCGATATTCCAAAAGAAATTAAATCGCGTGACAGGCTTACGTTCAGTCGCTTTTCCATTACCTTCGTTACCCGGTTCAGGGAGTGGTTTACCTGTGCAATTCATATTGACTTCCATCGGTTCGTTTGAAGAGTTGTACAAAATTGCGGAAAAAATTAAAGATGACGCGCGTCGCAGCGGTTTATTTTTATATGTCGATAATGCATTGCAAATCGATAAGCCTGAAATCATAGTAGATATCGATCGTAATATGGCGGGAATATTAGGAATTACGATGCAAGATATTGGTAATGCCATGGCGGTTGCATACGGTGGAAATTATGTAAATTGGTTTCCGATGCAAGGGCTTAATTATAAAGTTGTGCCACAAGTAAAACAAAGATTTCGTTTAGTTCCTGAAGATTTAAATAGATTATATATCCGTACAGGTTCTCAATCTCAAACGGGGAGTAACCAAGTCGGTGCTATGGGCACAGGTGGAGGTGGTCCAGCCGGTCCGGGTGGTGGATCAGCTTCGGGCTCACTTTCCGGTTTGAACGCCTCGACTGGAGGGGGCGCATCAGCGGGTTCTCAAGGAACCCTCATTCCCTTATCGACAGTAGCCAAATTGAGACATATCGTCGTGCCTAATCAATTAACCCATTTTCAACAATTAAATTCAGCTACGGTGGAAGCCGTACTGGGACCGTTAGTGACAATGGGGCAAGGATTGAAATTTTTGCAAGACCGAGCACAAAAATATATGCCGACAGGTATGAGTTATGATTATGCGGGTGAATCGCGACAGTTTATTCAAGAAGGTAGTGGATTAATTGTTACATTCTTTATTTCTTTTATTGTTATCTATCTTGTTTTATCTGCGCAATTTGAGAGTTTTCGCGATCCTTTTATTATTTTAATCAGTGTTCCGATGTCGATTTGTGGTGCGTTAATATTTTTAAATCTGGGTTCGACCTTTACCGACGCGTTAACTATTAATATTTACACGCAGGTGGGTTTAATTACATTAATTGGTTTAATCAGCAAACATGGTATTTTGATGGTGGAATTTGCCAATCAGTTACAGGCGCATGAGGGTTTATCTATTCGTGAAGCCATTGAAAAATCAGCAGCTACACGTTTACGCCCCATTTTAATGACGACGGCCGCTATGGTATTAGGTGTAGTCCCATTACTTTTGGCGAGTGGAGCAGGCGCTCAAAGCCGTTTCGCGATAGGGGTCGTCATATTTACGGGGATGTTGATTGGTACATTTTTTACTTTATTCGTCGTACCAACCATGTATACTTTTATAGCGAAGAAACATCAACCTTTACAAACGCCAGAAGACCATGTTGAATAACTCTGAATTACCACCCTATATTCTGCGTAAAAGCAAAAAAGCACGTTATTTGCAGTTAAAAATCACCTCTGAAGGTGAGTTAGAAGTTATCGTTCCACATCGAATATCACAAAAAAATGCTTTGCTTTATTTACAAGAAAATCGAGATTGGATCGAGCAACGCAGACATTTAATTCAAGTTCAACCTGCAGCAATCACTTGGCCACAAGAAATTCACTTGCATGCCATTGAGTGTCAATGGTCTTTATCTTATGCCCATCATGCGACTCGTTCACGTCTCACTGAAAAATGGGACGAATTACAAATTAGTTTGCCGCAGCCTGAAATCGAGAGCGCAATAAAAATCGTTAAACGCTGGTTAAAAAGGAAGGCGCAATTAGAACTAACCCCATGGTTGCAACGGATTAGTCAGCGTTGTCAATTACCTTATAAAAGTTTAAGTTATCGCGGACAAAAAACCTTATGGGGAAGTTGTACCCGAGATAAAGACATTAGTCTTAATTATAAGTTATTATTTTTGCCAGCTGAATATGTAGAATATGTTATGGTACATGAACTATGTCATACTATTTATTTCGATCATTCAGCGAACTTTTGGCAATTAGTAGAAAGATTTATTCCGAATTGGCGAATATTACGGAAACAAACCAAACTGGGTGATCAATGGATACCAAGGTGGTTAAAATAATTAATTAAAAGGAGGAATTATGAATAAAAAATTAATAAACGCGTTTTTTTTATTTTCTTTTGTCTGCACAAGTTATGCAGCAGCTACCCCGAACGTAAGTAATCCTAATGATCCAAATATAAATACAACTACCAATGCACCTCCTTCACAGAGAGAAATTGAATTGCGAACTAAGGCGAATAAGATTAGGTCGGCTAACACGCGAGCGACCCCTGATCCCATTGATAAGTCTGGTGTAGGCAAAAGGCCTTATAATACGCCCAATGGGCCTGTCAGTACGACTCCGATTACTAGACCGAATACAAACCCTATCGAAGCTCCCAATATGAGTGATACACAAACCAGTAATAATGATATCACACTAAAAAATTGCGCTAAGCAAGACATTAAAAATCAAGATGGTAATTTCGTATTACATACGGGTGATCACAAAAAACCGCAATTATATTTAATTCGCAACACCAGTAAATATATTATTACAGTAGATCATACTAAAGATAATCCTGGTGCGAGTGCAGGGTGGGCCTCGCGCATGCATCCTGGGAATTGGTCCGCTATGATAATTTCAGAGCCTAATTTTATGATTAAATGTAGTCGCGGACTTTTGCGTGGCGGCGCCAAAAATATTTCTTGCCAAGATTTAGTGAGCGTTTGTTACTATGATAATTTTACTGACAAAGAAAATATTGCTTCAATGGGAACGTTTTGGTTAGTAGAGGATTTACCTTACACTGGATTCCAACAAAAAATGGAAACACGTCAAATTTCATTTCCTTACAAATAAGATAATCGTGTAATATAAGTTCCCTGCAGAAATGCGGGGAAACTATTTAGCAAGGAGAGCTAGTATTAACTATTATTAGAAGCCGAGCAAAAATGCAACAAAAAATACAAATTAATCATATTACAGTCGCGAATAATCATCCTTTTGTTTTATTTGGAGGGATGAATGTTTTAGAGTCTGCAGATTTAGCTTTAGAAATTGCTCAGCATTATGTGGCTGTCACTCGGAAATTAGAAATTCCTTTCATTTTTAAAGCCTCATTTGATAAAGCGAATCGATCATCGATTAATTCTTTTCGAGGTTTAGGCCTACAAAAAGGCTTGCAAATATTAGCAGATATTAAGTCCAAATATCAGGTACCCATCATTACCGACGTGCATGAGCCTTGGCAAGCACAAGCGGTAGCAGAAGTCGCAGATGTACTGCAATTACCGGCTTTTTTATCTCGGCAAACTGATTTAATTAAAGCATTGGCTGAGACTGGAAAAGTTATCAATATTAAAAAAGCCCAATTTCTTTCAGCCCACGAAATGCGTCATATTTTAGAAAAATTTCAGGCTTGTGGAAATAATCAATTAATTTTATGTGAGCGCGGAAATTGTTATGGTTATAACAATTTAATCGTAGATATGTTAAATTTTCCGATCATGAAATCATTTGGATTTCCCGTTATTTTTGATGTCACGCATTCACTGCAAATTCCTGGCGGTCAGTCAGATTGTGCGGGCGGTCGACGTCAACTATGTTTTGATTTGGCGCGCGCAGGCATGGCGATGTCTATTGCAGGCTTATTTTTGGAGGCGCATCCTGATCCCGCACAAGCGAAATGTGATGGCCCTTCAGCCTTGAAATTAGCGGATTTAGAAGATTTTTTAAAGCAATGTAAGCAAATTGATTTAGTAGTTAAAACTGTCAAACAATCTGATTTAATGTCCATTAGCTAGTACCAGATAATCATATTTCTGGAATCACACGCATGACAAAAATGGAATTATGAGGTCATACTTGTGTTTGACATCCCGTGTTAAATTTTAATTTATATTGGCTTTAATACCGCTTTAAACAGTTCACAGTCCCTTCATTCCAGTCTATCACTTCTATTTGACCTTGATTAATCATGTTATTTAATAAACGATAAGTACGATTGCTATTTGCAAATAAATTACACGAGCGTGAGGATTTGACTGCATGTTTGATAATCTCTTCCCATGTGATGGTATCTTCATTTCTGCTTTCTTTGTATAAATTTGCACGTTTAAATAAACCCACGGAATCTGTACGATAGGCCGATTTAAATTCGCTTAGTAAACTATTTCGTAAGTTGTTCCTGCTGACTTTCTCTATTAATTCACGCATCATTTGGCGATCGTATTTCTTAGTATCCAAATAAACGGTATTTACATTGTCTGGCAATGCGGAAAAAATTTCGGCTAGTTTATTCTCGTTTTCTTCTAATTTATTATTTCTCAAATCCAGCGTGGTTAAACTAGAAGGCAGATGCGTATAATAATCTTGTGTTAAATGAGCAAGCTTATTTCCACTTAAGTTGAGAGAAGTTAAATTGGGTAAGGTCGAAAACAACGTGTGCAAGGTTGATTGTCCAAGATCATTATAACTTAGATCAAGAACAGTCATACTTTTTGGCAATGCATCAAAAAAATTATTTAAATAAGAGCACATTCCAAGATTATTATTATTCAGATTGAGTGATAATAGGTTCGGTAAATTTTTGAATGCTTGGACAAGGTCAATTTTCTTGCTCAAGGGACCCAGATTATTGTCGCTAAAATCTAATGAGGTTACACTGCGATCCATGACGGCAAAAAATTCTGACAGGTTTATATCCGATTCCTTGCTAATATTATCTCCTAAATTAAGTGAAATTATTTTTCTATTCTCATTTTCTGCAAATGACCGAAAAGCAGTAATTAAAATGTTAAACGTTACTTGGCCGAGATAATTGCCTCTTAAATTCAGGTCAGTCAATGTGAGAGGTAGGTTATCTAGAAAGTAAGGTAAATCGTTTTCTCCACCTGAATAAAGCATATTATAACTAAAATCCAATGATACGAGTGGCACTGGCATATCTCTGAGATGCACCGAGGCTCCCATTGAATTATGACTAAGAATAAGTGAAGTCACAGATGATGGAATTCCATGGATGGTATAGATAATTTTGCCACTGTCGAGTTTGCCAAGACAATTAGCTCGCAAATCTAAAGTGGTCACGGTGAGAGGAAGTGCAAAAACAGATTTTGTTAATTCAAAATTTGGGTGCTTAGCATCATCAGCACTAATAACTATTATATTTGTATAAATTTGCTGCTCTGTTTTTTCAAGTGGCCGCCCGGGATCTTCTGTTTGGACTATGGGACTTATTGAAAGAGTTACCGACGTAATTGTATTTGGTATTCTATTTAATATATCTATTAACTTCGTTTGTTGTATGTTGCAAAGCCAACGCCCATACATAACTAAGGAAGTAATGTGCGCAGGAATAACTGCAAACGCTTCTCCAATAATGCTGAAATCTGTGTCAGATTGTGCATTGCCACTGATGCCCAATTTTTTAATATTGCTGGTGATCTTACAGATTAAGATTTGCGATATATTATTATTTTTTCTTAAAAAGGGCGCGTCATAAATAATGGTATCGATGCTGTCTGGAAGATCGGTATAAAAAGATTGTAATAAATTATCATCACCAAATGAGTCATTACGATCTAATAAATCCATCACTTCAGAATCAAAATGCAACGCGGTAAACTGAATTTTTAACGATTTTAATGCGCTGGCGAGTTTCCGGAAAAATGCAGAAATCTTTATTTTTTGGCCTTCACTTTTTTGTGATTTTATTAATGCGGATACACTGATTGCAGATGGATAAAAAAAATGTTCATATGGTTTCATATATTTATTTATGCTTTTTAATTTGGTGTCCTAGCAAGATTGTAAAGCAAATTACTTAAGTAAGTCTTATTTACAACATGGGGTGCTAAAATCTACGAGGAGCCTGAGTAAAAAGATTAAATAAATATTACGAATGGCCTCCACCACCTTTTCAGTATTTAATCTTTTTCTTCGACGGGTATCTCGTGAGGTTGTAAGGAGTTAGCTTTTTCGTTAATTTGCAAACTTTCCGTCGGATAATCGTAACGACCATCGCTATGCGTCATGCATCCGTAGTAATTATATTCCTTTAAAAGGCGTGCTCGATCGGCTTCAGTGACATGGGTATAGGCTGCGGTTTGATTAATCGCGCCTCCATTTGGACCGCCACTATTCAATTTTTGTTTGATCTGCAGACACATGGGGTTGTCGACGTAGGTGTGAGCATCTGTGGGTAGGGTATCGCAGCCACAGAGTAAAATAGGTAGCAGGCTCAAAAGTAAGAATTGATTGCGCATGATTTCACCTCCATGGTGATTAAGAAAAATGTTCCAGAATGCATAAGCGACGTGAGTTTACGTTAATCGTGTGATATTTTACGTTTAACATACTGAAATTATAGACTAGCCGGAGTTACATTGGGCAAACAAACGAAAGAAAAAAAAATCAAAAAATCTAAAAAAACTTTTCACAAGGGAAAAGACCCGCATTTAGAGCGTGAAAGTGATCAGTACCCTAATCCTGTGCCGTCTCGTGAATTTATTATCCAGTACCTAGAGGAAAGAGATTGTCCCACCTCTTTTGCACATCTCGTCAAAATTTTTCAGATCACTGATGATGAGGAAAAGGAAGGTTTGCGCCGACGTTTAATCGCGATGACCCGTGACGGGCAAATTATAAGCAACCGTAGAGGTAGTTACGCTTTAGTTTCCAAATTAGAATTAATTCGTGGGCGTGTACAAGCACACAGAGATGGATTTGGCTTCCTCATTCCAGATGATGGACAAGATATTTTCTTACCTGCTCGCGAAATGCAAGGAGTTTTCAATGATGACGTGGTGTTGGTGCGGATTACAAATCAATTTGCCCGGCGACCCGAAGGCTCAATAGTAGAGGTCTTGGAACGCAATACGCATCAATTGGTAGGACGTTTTCTGGAAGAAGAAGGGGTCACTTTTGTTGATCCAGATGATAAACATATTTTTCAAAACGTCATGATTCCGCCAGGTCAGGCGGCCTCAGCAAAAGCGGGCCAATTTGTCGTAGTCCAGATTACGGCGCAGCCTACAAAGAGGCGCCAGGCATTAGGCAAGGTTATTGAGGTGTTAGGAGATCATTTAACCCCGGGTATGGAAGTAGAACTTGCTATTCGGTCACATGAGTTACCGTTTGAATGGCCACAGGCTGCGTTGCAAGAATCAGAGCGATTTTTGCCAGAAGTCACCGACGATGAGAAAAAAACACGCTTAGATTTGCGACGAATGCCATTTGTTACCATTGATGGTGAGGATGCTAAAGATTTTGATGATGCCGTGTATTGTGAACATGTGGGCCAGGGTTGGGTTTTATATGTAGCTATTGCCGATGTCTCGCATTATGTGGGAGTGGAATCAAATTTAGATCGGGAAGCTGAGCTTCGTGGAAATTCAGTATATTTCCCTGCGAAAGTGATTCCGATGTTACCCGAAACCTTATCCAACAATTTATGCTCATTAAAACCGAACACTGATCGATTGGCCATGGTATGTGTGATTTCAATTAGTGCTGAGGGTGAAATTGAAAATTATTTTTTTCGTGATGCGGTTATTCATTCGCAAGCACGTTTAACTTATACCGAAGTCGCTGGTATGTTGGAGGGAGTAAAAACGCCACATCAATTTTTATATCAGCATATTAAAAGATTACATAATTTATTTAAGAAATTATTGTTTCAACGTCAATTGCGCGGTGCAATCGACTTTGATACTACGGAAACTAAAATTGAATTTGATGATAAAGGTAAAATCGCGCAAATCGTTCCTCTCGTACGTAATGATGCACATCGTTTAATTGAAGAAATGATGTTAGCAGCGAATGTATGTGCTGCAGATTTTCTAGGAAAATCAGATATTCCTGGAGTTTATCGCGTGCATGATGGACCCCGGCATGAAAAACTCATAGCATTACGAGATTTTTTAAAGAATTTCAATTTACGCTTAAGCGGTGGTGATACGCCTAATACCAAAGATTTTGCAAAATTGTTGGAGCGTGTCAATAAAAGAGATGATGCGCGCTTAATTCAAACCGTTATGTTGCGTTCATTACAACAAGCGATCTATAGTCCTAAGAATTTAGGCCATTTTGGTTTAGCTTATGAGGCTTATACGCATTTTACTTCACCGATACGTCGTTATCCTGATTTGCTTGTACATCGCGCGATTAAATATTTAATCGCTAAAAAGCGTGCTAAAAAATATCATTACAATATGGCTACGATGGAGCATTATTCTGAACATTGTTCGATGACTGAAAGACGTGCTGATCGCGCGACTCGCGATGCCGTCGATTGGCTGAAATGCGAATATATGCAAGATAAAGTGGGGCAGTCGTTTGCGGGACGTATTGTTGAGGTGACTGGTTTTGGTATATTTGTTGAATTAAATGATATTTATGTGCAAGGTTTAGTGCACGTCACTAATTTATTGAATGATTATTATCATTATGATGATGTGCATCATTTATTGCGTGGTAAAAAAACTAATCGTGTGTATCGTTTAGGGGATCCCATTCATGTTTTGGTGGCTAAAGTAGACTTAGATGAGCGTACGATTGATTTTGATTTGGCTGATAATACCGAAAATAGCGCATAACATTATCTTTAGAAGCATGTCCAACTGCATCGCATAGATAGGAAATCATCTATCTATTCATTAGCTTTTTTCTTAAATTTAGTTGAAAGATTTTATATTGACGTTCTTACACTTGGATGGTAGTTTTACCACTAACGCAAAAACATAAGGGATTATGCGAACAGTCTAGGATATCTTTCACCTGGCCTGCGGTAGCGTGTGTGAGATTAACTTAATACAAAAATATCTCAATCTTCAAACGCACACTTCGTATAATTATTTCGAATTAATAATTTAGTTAGTAAATAAAAACCATGTTAAGAAATTCTGTGATTCTTGTTACTGGTGGTACAGGTTCTTTTGGCAATGCTTTTATAAGAATGACTCTGGATAAATTTAATCCACACAAGATCATTGTTTATTCGCGAGATGAAATGAAACAATGGGAAATGGCTAAATTATTCAAGGGCGATGATCGCATTCGTTTTTTCATTGGAGATATACGTGATCGTGAACGTTTGTATCGTGCATTAGATGGTGTGGATTATGTAGTGCATGCAGCGGCCACAAAAATTGTGCCTACTGCTGAATATAATCCATTCGAATGCGTTAAAACCAATATTAACGGCGCTATGAATTTAATTGATGCTGCGATTGATAAACGCGTTAAGCGAGTAGTTGCATTATCCACTGATAAAGCTTGTAGCCCTATTAATTTATATGGAGCAACGAAGCTTGCTTCCGATAAATTATTTGTTGCAGGAAATTCTTATGCTGGAGAATTTGGAACGCGATTTGCGGTCGTACGCTATGGTAATGTCATGGGTTCACGAGGCTCGGTAATTCCATTTTTTTTATCGATAAAAAATTCGGGAATATTCCCAATTACTGACGATCGTATGACACGCTTTATGATTACTTTAAACGAAGCTGTTGAATTAGTATGGCATGCTTTCGATGATATGATCGGTGGCGAAATTTATGTGAAAAAAATCCCTTCTATGAAAGTCGTTGACATAGCTTATGCGATAGCACCGGATGTGAAGCACCAGGTTGTAGGTATCCGCCCAGGTGAAAAATTACATGAGCAAATGATCAGTTATGAAGATGCGGCTTATACCTATGAATATCCTGACCATTATAAAATTCTACCCGCTATTCACGAATGGAGTTCGGATCAGGCTCGTATTAATTGCGGAAAAAAAGTAGAACCTAATTTCATTTATTCTTCGGATTCTAATGTGGAATGGATGAGTGTAGAACTATTGCGAAATTGGATTAATCATTATCATGATCAAATAGGGAGAATCTAAGATATGACGATTCCTTATGGTCGCCACTCTATCAGTCCTGCAGATAGAGACGCTGTTTTAGAAGTATTAAATTCGGATTTTTTAACTCAAGGTCCGATGATTCCGCGCTTCGAACAGGCATTGGCAGATTATTGCAAAAGTCAGTACGCGATTGTGACTACCAATGCCACTGCTGCTTTACATATTGCTTGTTTAGCATTGGATGTAGGACCAGGTGATTTGGTTTGGACAAGCCCCATCACATTTGTTGCGAGTGCGAATTGTGCTCTTTATTGTGGTGCAGAGGTTGATTTTGTAGATATCGATCCTAATTCCTACAATATGAGCGTTTCGAGTTTAGCGAATAAATTAGCTGCTGCGAAAGTCGCTAATCGATTACCCAAAGTTGTGATTCCCGTGCATTTATGCGGTCAGCCATGTGAAATGCAAGAAATATATGCCTTATCATTACAGTATGGGTTTCGTATTATTGAAGATGCTTCACATGCTATTGGTGGACTTTATAAAAATGCTCCCATCGGAAATTGTGCGTATAGTGATATTACGATATTTAGTTTTCATCCCGTTAAAATTATTACGACGGGCGAGGGTGGTGCTGCTCTCACAAATGATTTGAAATTAGCAAAACGTTTAACGAGTCTGCGCAGTCATGGAATTACACGTGATGCAGCAGAGATGACGCATCCTTCAGAAGGTCCTTGGTATTATCAACAATTGGAATTAGGCTTCAATTATCGAATGACAGATTTACAAGCTGCATTGGGCTTAAGTCAATTACAACGTCTAGATGCAGTCGTCGCTAGACGACATGTTTTAGCCCAACGCTATAATGAATTGTTTGCTTCAATAAATATAAAGCAGCCTTGGCAACATCCGGATAGTTATTCTGGAATGCATCTTTATATAATCAGACTGTTAGATGCGCATAAAAGCTATCACCGTAGGGTATTTGAAAATTTACGTGAAGCAGAAATCGGAGTAAATTTACATTATATTCCGGTTTATCGACAACCTTATTATGCGCGTCTTGGGTTTAACCCAGAAGATTTTCCAGAGGCTGAAAAATACGGTATTTCTGCTATTACCCTACCACTATATCCTGAATTAACTGATACACAGCAAGTGCATATTGCTAATTCAGTTTTGCGAGCCATTAACGAATGAAAATTGCAATTATTCCAGCGCGTGGTGGTAGTAAACGTATTCCAAGAAAAAATATTAAATTATTCGCAGGAAAACCTATGCTGGAATACGCGATTATGGTAGCTAAAAAAAGTAATCTATTTGATGCCGTCGTCGTTTCCAGTGACGATCAAGAAATTTTAAATTTAGCAACTCAATTAAATGTCACGCCTTTATTACGACCGCTTGAACTTGCAAATGATACTACACCCACTGTACCTGTTATTGCGCATGCTATCAAAATGGGAATGGATAATTGGAACTGGCAACCTTCAGCGGTTTGCTGTATTTACCCTGCCGTACCGTTTTTACAATCCGAGGCATTAGTTGAGGGGTTTACATTATTGGAACAGGTGAGTGCGGATTACGTTTTTCCCTTGGTTATGTTTCCCACCGTAATTCAGCGCGCACTGCGTTTAGCAAAAGATGGGAAAGTATCCGCATTTAGCGAAGAATATTATCGTTATCAAGACAAATGCACACAAGATATCGAACCTGCTTATCATGATGCGGGACAATTTTATTGGGGTAAACCTGCTGCTTGGCTAGAAGGGAAAAACATACATTTAAATAGTTTTGCTTTCACAATTCCATATTGGAGAGTAGTCGATATTGATACTCCTGATGACTGGGTGCGAGCCGAATTAATTCAACAATCATTAATGGTGAAAGAAATATTATGACTTCCATAAATTATAAAACTGAACAAGAAGCATTTTGGTCGGGTACGTTTGGTACCGATTACATTTCTAGAAACAAGAGTGATGAGTTGTTAGCCTCTAATCTTTATTTTTTTTCACATGCTTTGCGATCTCTCACGCGTATTCAATCTTGTGTAGAGTTTGGTGCAAATATTGGGATGAATTTACGCGCTTTAAAATTATTATTCCCTAATATGCAACAATACGGAATTGAAATAAACGCTACAGCTGCAGAAGGTCTAGCAAACTTTATTGGCAAAGAAAATGTATTTACTGGTTCAATTCTGGATTATGAAGTAAAAAATAAATTTGATTTAGCATTAATTAAAGGGGTTTTAATACACATTAATCCCGAAATGTTAGAGGAGGTATATCGCAAATTATATCAAGCATCTAAACGTTATATTCTAATTTGTGAATATTATAATCGCTCTCCAGTTAGCATTCCTTATCGTGGTCATAATGATCGTCTTTTTAAACGTGATTTTTGTGGTGAAATGTTAACTTTGTTTCCTGATCTTAAATTAATTGATTATGGTTTTGCTTATCATAAAGATCCAGCATTTCCACAAGATGATATCACTTGGTTTTTGCTGCAAAAGGAAAGTTAATTATGCTGAAGTATTGTAACCGTTGTGTAATGCCTTCCACTAAACCGGATCTGCATTTAGATGCAGAGGGTATTTGTAATGCCTGTCGAGCTTATGAGAATCGTAAATATGTTGATTGGGATAAGCGCAAACAAGAACTGCTTGAACTTTTCGATAAATACCGCACTTCGGGATCAAATTGGGATTGCATTATTCCTGTGAGCGGAGGCAAAGATAGCACTTACCAAGTCGTGCGTGTTTTACAATTAGGCTTAAATCCATTATGCGTTACTGCAACTACCTGCGATTTATCTGAAATTGGAAGAAAAAACATAGATAATATTAAAAAATTGGGTGTGGATCTTATTGAGTTTTCGCCTAATCCCAACGTGCGAGCGAAATTAAATTATCTTGGTTTAACCCAAGTAGGCGATATTTCATGGCCGGAACATGTTGGTATTTTCACGATTCCAGTTAAAGCGGCCGTACAATTTAATGTTCCACTGATTGTGTGGGGCGAAAATTCACAAAATGAATATGGTGGACCTGCTGCAGCTTCTGAGAATAATGTTTTGACTCGACGTTGGTTGGAAGAGTTTGGCGGTTTGTTGGGTTTGCGTGTGTCCGATATTATTGAAATGGGTGAGATTCCTGCTAAACATTTATTACCCTATCAATATCCCACTGATGCTGAGTTACAAAGGGTTGGGGTTACAGGTTTATTTCTCGGACATTACTTACCTTGGGATGGTTTAGCAAATGCATTGATTGCACAGGCCAATGGTTTCACCACATATGCACATGCTGTTGAGGGTTCTATTGTTAATTATGAAAATTTAGATAATCATCAGACGGGGATTCATGATTATTTTAAATTTCTAAAATTCGGATTTTCACGTGCCACAGACATTGCGTGTTTACACGTTCGCCGTGAACGAATTACGCGGCGAGATGCTATTGAAATGGTGAAAAGACATGATGGTAAATTTCCTTGGAAATATTTAGGAAAATCCTTGGAAGATATTCTTGCCCCATTAAACATGACGCTCGCGGAATTTATTGAGATCTGCGATCAATTTACTAATAAAAAAATCTTTAAACGTAATGCGGTGGGCGCACTTTGTAAGGATGTGCAAGGTAATCTTGAAAAATTAAATTACGATAACGAAAATCTTGCTTACGCTCCGGTATGAAACTTGCAATTATCAATTATGGCATGGGAAATTTAGCCTCTGTCCGTCGTGCATGTACTGAATTAGGTGCCAGCGTACAAATAGCCGAACATCCAGATGCTTTGTCAGAAGTAGATCGTATTATTCTTCCCGGAGTGGGAGGATTTGCTGAAGGTGCTAAGCGTTTACATGTGGGCGGCTGGAAAGAGGCTATTTATCGACAGGTTTTAGGAATGGGTAAACCTTTACTTGGCATCTGTTTAGGCATGCAATTATTAGCAGATTCAAGTGAAGAGGGAGAATGTTGTTCTGGTTTAAGTTTAATTGCGGGACAAGTTCAACATCTCAATAAATTTGGCTGTGATTTACGCGTTCCTCATGTAGGATGGAACGATATTAATTTAAAATTTTCTCATCCTTTATTTGCTGGAATTACTTCCGGTACTGATTTTTATTTCGTACATAGCTATGCATTCAAACCGGCAGTGAATGACTGTGTTACTGCGAATGTTTATTATGGATCAGAAATTACTGCGGCGGTTATCTCGCAGAATATTTTTGGTGTGCAATTTCATCCGGAAAAAAGCTCGAAAGCTGGACGTCGTTTATTACAGAATTTTTTAAATTACGTGAGTTAGAGAGTTACAGGCAACATACCGTCGCCTGTAACCTCGTAAACGAATGTAACCCCGGAAAAGTTTTTTAATTATGTTAAAAATACGTGTAATCCCAACTTTGTTATGGAAAGATTTTGGTTTGGTAAAAGGGGTAGGCTTTGATAGTTGGCGCCGAGTGGGTTCTATTTTACCTGCAATAAAGGTTTATAACACACGTGATGTCGATGAGCTTATTGTTATGGATATTGTTGCTTCGCAAAATCAACAACCACCGGAGCATGAATCCGTAGAAGATTTTTCGGATGCTTGTTTTGTTCCACTTACCGTTGGTGGTGGAATTACACATATTTCAGAAATCACGAATTTATTACATGCGGGTGCCGATAAAATTTTAATAAACACGGCTGCGTATAACGATCCTAATTTAATTGAAAAAGCAGCTGCACATTTTGGTTCGCAATGCGTTGTCGTTGGTATAGATGTTCGCTTAATTTCTCCAGGAAAATATGCGTGTTTTAGCCATGCTGGCACGGTATTAACGGATAAAAATCCTGTAAATTGGGCGCGAGAGCTTAGTGATCGAGGTGCTGGAGAAATTGTAATTAGCTCAATTGATCGGGATGGCACTATGCAAGGATATGATTTAGCACTCACTGCGATGATTGCTAAAGCTGTGGATATTCCAGTGATCGCTTCAGGTGGAGCAGGAACGTATGAACATATGCGTTTAGCTATCCAAGAAGGAGGGGTTTCGGCGGTTGCAGCCGCGAGCATGTTTCACTTTACTGAACAAACACCGGCGGGTGCTAAGTTAGCATTACAAGCAGCGGGTATTCCCGTAAGAAAAACTTATGTCACTCAATAATATTTCTAGGACAATAATATGAATATTGTTTTTCGAGTTGATGCTTCGGTTATTATCGGAAGTGGCCATCTTATGCGATGTTTGGTGTTAGCGGATTTTTTTAAAAGGCGTGGTGCAGAAATTCATTTTATTTCAAGAGATTTACCAGAGACCTATCAAACGTTAATAACACAACGTGGGAATCGATTACATTTATTATCTACATCGAATAAGACGGAATTTATCGATGATCCGCAAGGACCGCCGCATGCGCATTGGCTAGGTGTAAATTGGCAAGTGGATGCGAATGAAGTGCTTGCAGTCATTAAAACGTTAAATAAAATTGAAATGTTGGTAATAGATCATTATGGTTTGGATGCCCGCTGGGAAGAAATATTTCGTAATGAAGTTAGAAAGATTTTTGTCATCGATGATTTAGCGGATCGGCCACATAATTGTGATGTATTACTCGATCAAAATTTTTATCTTAATTCTACTACACGTTATCATGACTATATTCAATCCTATACGGAATGTTTATTAGGTCCGCAATATGCATTATTACGACCTGAATTTACTCTTGCACGTCAAAAATATCCCCGAAGTGAACGACCGCTTAAAGCTGTACAGAGAATTAATATTTGTTTTGGTGGAATAGATGCTAAAGGTGATACACTCAAAACATTAGCTGCTCTAGAGCCCTGGCTCAAAAAATCCTTGCAAATAGATGTGGTTTTAGGTGCTGCGTCACCGATTCAGGAAGCGGTTTTAAATTTTATTAAGTCATACCCAACAGTTCAGCTACATATTTCACCCAACCATTTAAGTGAATTATTGGCTTTAGCCGATTTAGGAATAGGCGCTGCAGGTGGAATGACCTGGGAACGCGCATGCGTGGGTTTACCTTCTATCACGATGGCGGTCGCTGAAAATCAATGGAAATTAGCAACTGACGTGGCGCGTGCTGGAATGCATCTTTTTTTGGGTAACAGCACAAAGGTTGAAAAACAAGAACTAGCGTCGGCTATCGAATTAATGTTAGCTAATAAATATTTGCGACAAAGTTTTGCGGATAACAGTTTACGTTTGACAGATGGCAAAGGTGCAGAACGCGTTACTCAAAATGTTTTAATCTCTTCTATTGAATTACGTGAGGCCTCTATCAATGATTGTGAAAATATATTTAAATGGCGTAATGATGCTGTTAATCGGCGATATTCTCACGATACGCGTGAAATTACTTATGCAGAGCATCAGTCTTGGTTTGAAAAAGTATTAGAAAATGAAAATCGATTTATATTAATTGGGTCAGATAAGCAAGGCCCATTGGGCGTATTAAGATTTGATTGGTTAGAAAATTATTGGGTAACCTCAATCTATTTAGTTCCTAATCGGCATGGAGAAGGTTTAGGAGCCTCCCTTTTAGTTCGTGGATTAGAATGGCTGCAAACTCGAAGTCAAGGTCGTCATAAGGTCAAGGCAGAAATTCAGCCAGAAAATATGGCTTCGCATATTGTATTTCAACGTGCTGGATTTAAAAAACAATTTTCTACGTTTGTCACGGAGATACAAGAATGATAAAAATTGCAAATCGATGTATTGGTCGAGATTATTTACCATTTATCATCGCTGAAATGTCCGGTAATCATAATCAATCGTTAGAGCGTGCATTAGAAATTGTAGAAGTCGCAGCAAAAAGTGGAGCGCACGCCCTTAAAATTCAAACTTATACACCTGAGACGATGACGATTGATTTGAATGAACGTGAATTTTATATTAGCGATGCTAATAGTCTGTGGGCGGGTGCATCACTTTATAAATTATATGGCGAAGCGTACACACCGTGGGAATGGCATGAGGCTATTTTTAAACGCGCGAATGAGTTAGGAATTATTCCTTTTAGTACGCCGTTTGATGCAACAGCAGTAGATTTTCTGGAAAGTTTAAATGTACCTTGTTACAAAATCGCATCATTTGAGAATACGGATTTACCGTTAATTCGAAAAGTAGCGGCAACGGGTAAACCCATTATTATTTCAACAGGAATGGCGTCTATTGCAGAATTAGATGAAACTATGCGTGCTGCACGCGAGGCCGGATGTAAAGATCTTATATTATTAAAATGCACGAGCACTTATCCTGCATCGCCTGAAAATACAAATATCATGACTATTCCACATTTAAGCGAACTTTTTTCTTGCGAAGTGGGTTTATCTGACCATACGATGGGAATCGGAGTCGCTGTTGCCAGTGTTGCATTAGGTGCTTCAGTCATCGAAAAACATTTTACATTGCGAAGAGCGGACGGTGGTGTGGATAGTGCTTTTTCGTTAGAGCCGAAAGAAATGACTGAACTTGTCATTGAAACCGAACGTGCGTGGAAATCTTTGGGTAAAGTGAGTTATGGACCGACCGCAGCAGAGATGAAATCTCTACAATTTCGACGATCACTCTATATTGTAAATGATATGAAAGCCGGTGATATTTTAAATGCAAGCAATGTGCGTGCTATACGTCCTGGTCTTGGTATGCCGCCTAAATATTTAGAAATCATTTTAGGGAAAAAAGTGAGTCGTGATGTTGTGCGTGGTACCCCGCTGGATTGGCAGCTCATTCAAAGTATCTAATACCTAATGGATAATGTAATAAATCATTTATCAGGCTTAAAAATTCTGTATTTAACGGAAGAACATTATTCCCAACCCGTAAATGATAATTTATTTCCGAATAATCGCTATGAGTTTATTTCTCCTCTCACTTTCAATACATTGCTACGATGGGCGCGAGATTCTCAATTCTTTTTCATTGAACCTCAAATCAAAATTGCTGATTATGCAGGAAATGATGTTCTTTCACGTCTATTGCGGCACGTTGCCTCTCTGCTTAAATTTAAATTTATAAAATCTGCTTTTGATTTCTTCTATCTTGCAATTAATTTATTTAAATTCACGCAATTTGAAAGCTCGAAATTCTGGCGGCAAGTTAAAATTATATGGGAATTGATAAAAGATAAACGGATAAAAGCGCTTGCTGATGAGTTAATTAAGTCGAATGCTTCGTGGATAATTATGTCACCGAATGTCTCAAGTTGGACGCGCTATGCCATGTTAGCGAGTGCCTTGCATTCTCGCACTCCTATTTCTTTTTCTAAAGCGCTCATTGAAGAAATGGAGCCGGCAGCGCATGTCTGTGCACGACGAAGACGAAGCGGGAATATTAAAAATATTTCTGAGATCTACGGTGCGAGTAAAATTGTAGCTGATTACTGCAGAATTGATTTTAGCTCCGTACGGATTCCTGGATTTTGGATGCACGGTTGGATTCCGGCTTATCACAATGTTCATCCCGCATTTATAGCTCTGCATAAGCGTGAACGCACAACGCTGCGTTTACCATGGACGCGTGATCCGTTTGATAGAAGGGATTTGCAATTAGTCACGCGTCAAGATCAAGAAAAATTTTTATTAGAAAATGGATACCAACGTGTAAAAGCAATGGGACATCCACTTGTATATTTAGAAACGAAACCTAAATTTTCACGGATTAAAAATAGTTTATTGGTAGTGCCTCCACATGGTACGGGTTGGCGAGACGAAAATGATCCTATCGTGCAAAAATATGTGGAATATATTGATTCGTTAAAATCACAATTTTCTTATATTCAACTTTGCGTGACGGTGGATGATTATATTCGAAAAAATTGGTGGACTGCTTTTAAAAAAATAAATGTTGATAATGTGGTGAGTGTGGATAGGTCCGATCCCAGAGCTTTACATCGATTAATGGATATTTTGTCACAATTTGAATTTGTCACTACCAATGGATTCGGTTCGGTCATAGTATATGCGGCTTTTGCTGGATGCAAAATCTCAGTTGCTGGGCCCTTTGCTAAATTGCCAGATGGATTATTAAAAAAAGCGCATGCTGTAATTCATTTTCCGCACTTATTAGCTCAACAAATTGAGCTTTGCTCCGAAGCTGCATTGCGTTTACATTATCCTGATTTGTTTGTTGAACCGTTGTATGCACAAGAAAGAAAAAAATGGGCGGAAAGCGAATTAGGCATTAATTGCCAACTTTCAAGAGCGGCTCTGCATGCATTATTACAAGGGCATTTTAATTGAAAAATGCAGTTGCCATTCGCATCCAAAATCTCAGTAAAAGCTTTTCTGCGCCTATTAACATTGATGGTACTAAACAACCATCAGAAGCTTGGCGAACGCTCACAAAAATTCTTGGAATTAAATCCAAATCGCAACCATTAAAAGTTACTATGAGCGCGAATCAGGTATTACAAGATATTAATCTTGAAATTGAGGTGGGTAGCGTAATTTGCTTGAATGGTCGGTCGGGTTCTGGAAAAAGCGTACTCTTAAAAATATTAGCAGGAGTTTTAGCACCTAGCACGGGACGCATCGAATTATATGGTCAAGTTAGCAGTCTATTAAGTATTGGAGACAATCTTAATCCACAATTTACTGCATATGAAAATTTTAAAAGATACCAGCAAACGTTAAGAATTTCTGGAGATTTGGATGCATGTTTTGTTGAGGCTATTAATTTTGCCGAATTAAAAGGTTTTGAACATGTTCCTGTTCGAACTTATTCGACGGGAATGCGCATGCGTTTGAGCATTGCTCTCGCTTTATTTGGAAATCCCTCAATCTTACTTATTGATGATATTTTAGGTGTAGGTGATATTGCTTTTCAGCAAAAATGCATCGCGAGATTGTATGCGCTTAAAGAGGAAAAGCGGACCTTAGTTATTGTTCTTCGTGATGAAAATCATATGCAGCAACTCGCTACTCAAATCATTACACTCAGTGCCGGACGTATTACAGAGCATCAATCACCACTTCAGTGGGACGAAAAAATAGCGGATATTGAATGGAAAATTACATCCGATTTACCTCATAATGAAGTAATCGCATTTCGATCGATTTCTGTGAATACAGAACATGAAGCGAATAAATTAAATTTTTATTTATCTTTCGAAGTTGAAAGCGATACAGATTTGTTTTGCCGTCCACTAATTGATATTAAACACAATAAGGTTATATTGCTACGTACGCTATATCCACAAAATTTTGCATTGGAAGCTAATAAACGCGTTAATTTTACGGTAAAAATCCCCTTACATATTTTTAATTCAGGAAATTTTATTATAATGTGTGGATTAGTCGCATTCGCTCGTAATACTATTTACAGTTTAAAAGCGATGGAGGCTGTGAATCTTTGTGTGCGAAGAGAAGGAGTTGTTAAAAACTTTTTTAAGTTGCCCCATTTGTTGGAAGTGGAACAAATAGGATGAGTACAAAAATCTTCATACATGATCTTACCAAAGTTTTTCCGCGGCATCGTCGTTACAAAACTAAAGGTCTAAGCAATGATGGACTTTCTGCACTTAAACATTTGCTAAAAAACACGTTGAAATCAAGTCAATCGGACGAATTACCGGAACCTCAAGATAATGCGTACTTTTATGCACTGAATAGACTGAATTTTGAAGTGAACGAAGGGGAAGTATTGGGAATCATTGGACGTAATGGAGCGGGAAAAACTACTTTACTTAAAATTTTAGCGCGAATATTAAATCCTTCAGCCGGTTATGTAAAAATTCAAGGACGTGTAATGTCAATGCTTGAATTAGGTATTGGATTTGCCCCTGACTTAACTGTTCACGAAAATATTCAAATTCAAGGACGCTTATCAGGCGTACCGATCAAACAAATCAATGCAGCAGAAGATAGTATTCTTGAATTTTCGCGTTTAACTGCTTTTCGTGACACTCCATTAGTTGCATGTCCTAGTGGCAGTTTCGCCCAACTGGGTTTTGCGATAATGATGAATTTAAATGTCGACATTATTTTAGCTGATGAGGTTCTCGCGGTAGGGGACGCACGTTTTCGTGATGCTTGCGAAGAACGAGTACGTAGCTCTATTCGCACTGGTGAATCAGTCTTGTTTGTATCACATGATATGAATGCGATTCGTAGAATTTGTAATCGAGTGATGTGGATTGATCGTGGCAAAATACTTCAAGTTGGATCACCTGAAGAAGTTGTGCAAGCTTACACAGCAGAATTACTGGCTGGAAACTTATTGCCGCCATTAACGACCGAGGGACTCAATTCTAGTTGCCGTTTACTGGATTTAAGTTTATTAGATGCTAACCGTATCCCTGTCGGTGCGCTTCAGATTACAGAACAAGGATACGTAAGTTGTTTATTGCGGGTGTTGCGTCGTGATGTCGCTGTCACTGTGCAGATTGAACTTTGGCAATATAAACATTGTGTGCTCGCTACAACTACTCAACGTCCCATCATTTCGTATGCGATTGCGACCTTTAGGGTGGCACTTAAAATTCCCGCTAATTGGTTAAATGAAATGTCTTATCAAGTACGCTGCAGAATTTTAGTTAAGCCTCTACAGCAAAATATTGCTGAATCAATCGTTGCCGAAGAGCATTTAGACTTTTCAGTTATGAATACTCGACCTGAAGAGTCGGTTTGGAGTGAATGGAATTGGGGTCGCGGTGGGATAATTAGTCCAAAGTTATCTTGGAAAATGAATGAAGAAAAGATAACAGAAGTTATTTTGTAAAAAAAGAAGGAATTTCAAAATGAATCAAGTCGTATGGTATACGCGAAATCGCTGGATTAAAGCACTTTATAAAATCCAAAAAAAATTACGTCGCGGTATATTAGAAAAAATTGAAAATATTTATTATCGTTACAACGTTTCTCGATCGCATAGCGCTTTAAATGCTAAATTGGGTACCGTCAGTGCTCAATATGATAAATACCTTCGAGAGCAACTCGAAGAAACCTTATTAAAACGTCGTCTATTTGGTCGCCTGAGTTTTGATGTGATTCCACTAATCGACATGTTGGCATCCAAATATAGTTTCACTCAGCAGGCTGTTCTTTGTGTGGGTTGCCGCAACGACGATGAAATAAGATATTTTCGTAAACGTGGCGCAGATAAAGTAGTTGGTATTGATCTTTATAACGCTGGTCCTGATATTTTAATTATGGATATGCACGATCTTAAATTTCCGGATTCCAGTTTCGATGTCGTATATAGTCGTCATTCATTTGAACATGCTTTTGATAAACGTAAAGCTGGGCTTGAATTTGTTCGTGTATTAAAACCGGGTGGCGTGGTTGTGATTGAGGTGCCGGGAAAATACAAGGGAGGAGGCGACTATAATTATTTTGACAGTAATAAAGATGTTTTAATAGCATTTGATTCCCATATTGAAGAAATATTGTGGGATGAATATTCTCGTAAAGAAGATAATACTGATAAAATGGATATTATACGTGTTATGTTTCGAATTAAAAAATAAGGTACAAACAGAATGAAAATTAAAAAACGTTTGCGCAATATTTTTGGCAAGCAACCGGTGATGCCGACGCCTGCAGCTGCGGATACAAAAATCAATTCACTAGAACCGGTGATTTTAAAAGACGAAAAATTTGAGTATCAATTTGTGTGTCATAGCCAAAAAGAGCGTAATCGAGCTAGCCGTTTATTCGATAAAGAAAAAGGCACCATCGCTTGGATTGATCGAGAATTACGACCTGATGATGTCTTTTATGATGTGGGTGCTAACATAGGTACATTTACTATTTTTGCGGGACCACGTTTAAATAAACAAGGCATGGTTTTTGCTTTTGAGCCTCATATTCCGAATGCGAATAGTTTAATTGAAAATATTTTTCTAAATCGTTTAGAGAGTAAAGTTCGCTTAATAACTTTAGCGTTGAGCAATAATCAAAGTTATGACAAATTTAATTATCATTCAATGTATGCTGCTGCTTCGACCAGTCAATATGGAAGAAATTCCTATGAAGGTGAGGAATTTAATCCATTATTTGTTGAAATTAAACATGGCTGTTCATTGGATTTGCTCTGCACTCGTGGGGTTATCCGCCTGCCTAATCTGGTGAAAATTGACGTTGATGGTCTTGATTTTGAGGTATTGGAAGGGATGCGTGGTATGATGGCGTTACCAGAGGGACCACGAACCATTCAAATTGAATTAGGGTCAGACTCTAAACCCAAAATTATGCAACTTTGCGCGGAAGTGGGTTATGTATTGAAAGAAAAACATTGGTCGCAAGCGGGTCTCGATTTTATTGCAAAAGGCAATAATCCGGAAGATTATCCGCATTATGGAATTTTCTATCATCCGAATTATGCTTAACTTCAAATTGAAAAAGGATTAACGATATGGAAGTTGCTACGGTTAATTCTCCACTAGAAAAATTGGTTTCATTGCAGGAATTTCCACAAATTAAACGTCGTCGTGCTTTGCGATTTGATTTTTTACGTACTTGCTATGCACGCTTAACGAATAATAATATCGCTTTTAAAAAAATGAATCGAACCTATATCGATGCGTTAAATGAAATAACATTACCGGCTATATCTACAGTAGAAAAACGTGTGATTGATGATCTTAAATCAAATGGAATTGCCTTCGCTGACTTTTCTGAATTTTTTAGCGCGAACTTTTTTAATGTTATTCAAGATTGTTTTTATACCTATCAAGCAGAATTTAATCGCAATAATACGAGTGCCAAATCGGGGAAGGGTGCTTATCTCGATACAGTGCATAAAGCACATACCTTTATTAAAAATGATTCCGCCTCAGCATATTTAAGCGAGCCGGCATTTGCTCATATTGCCTCGCAATATATGAGCATGATACCACGTTTTGTGGGAAGTTCTTTTTGGCATACTCGGGTTGCGACCGGCTGTGATAGGATATATTCCCAATTATGGCATCGTGATTACAACGATCGAATGCTGGTAAAAATCTTTTTATATATAACGGATGTGGGTCCCCAAGAAGGCTATTTAGAATACGTAACGGGATCACACGGCAGGGGTCCATTAGGCCAGAAATTTGATCGGATTGGCTCGGATGGTTATCGTGCTTATCCGAATAATATGGAAGTTGACAAACTAGTAGCTAAACTTCCGGTCATTAAGCTAAATACTTTAAATTCAACCCAAAAAAACGGTCACAGTGCACCTTGGTCCAATAAACCCTCAGTGATTCAATGCATCGCACCTAAGGCCACACTGATATTTGCTGATACTTTTGGTCTTCACCGTGGTGGGTTTGTGCAAGAAGGTCATCGTGACATGATTATGATAACGTACTCAACTCATTTTAATATTCACAAGCCTCATTTTTCGGTGAGTCAGGGATTTGCCAATGAATTAAATCCTTTTATGCGAATGGCTTTTGGTATTTCTGCAAAATAAAGGTTAATCCATGAGTCGAAATTCGGTAACTATTATTGAAGCTAGGCCAAAATCTTTTATAGCGCGCTTGTTGGCGTTATGGCATTATCGTAGTTTTTATGGATTTCTCTTTAGAGAAATTACCATGAAAAAATTTCGTGATACTTTACTGGGTTTTTGGTGGTTGGCGATTCGTCCATTAGTACCCGCTATTATTTTTATTACTTTATTTACTGCGCATCCCGTTGAAACACATTCCGCGATCCCGTATCCCATATTTTTTATGTCTAGTTATCTGACCTGGAATTTATTTAATAGTACTTTGATATTTATGCCTCGAACTTTATTGTGGATGCAAGGAATTATGAGCCGTACTTATTTTCCACGCTTACTAGTACCATTTGCTGGTTTTGGTCCGCCTTTAATAGAATTTGTGGTATTATTTGTCGTTTTTATATTATTAGTTGGGTTTTATACATTAATAGGTTCTTTTCCTCTGCATATGGGTTGGCAAATGCTCTGGATATTTCCTTGTTTAATATTATCGTTAACATTGGGTATTGCTTTAGGCATGGTGATTAGCGTAATAGCTATATTTTTTAAAGATGTGGTTTTTTCAATTTCTTATTTTGCCCAAATGTTTATGTTTTTAACCCCTGTAATTTATCCCATTAGTTTTATACCCAAAAGTTACCAGTGGTTACTTTATACCTTAAATCCCATGGCTACTCTGGTTGAGGTTTCAAGATGGTCTTTACTTAATAATGGTGAATTTGGTGGAAGGTATTTTTTTCTTGCAGCGCTAACTATTTTGTTAGTGTTTGTGGCCAGCGTTACCTTTTTTATGCGTGCTGAAACCTATCTCGCGGACCAAATGTAAACATAAGTAGGAATATATATGTCTTTTTTAGCTCAGGAAATTCCCCAAAATATGCTTAATACCGAATTTATGCAATTAATATTGCAGCGTCCAGTCGTTCTCATATTTCTCCCCAATACTAATGAATTGCAAAGATTTGTGATTGGAGGTGCGTTTACGGAACTGGCTCAAGTTTACGAATTACATTATATATTGCCAGCAGCCGATGCAGAAAAAATGCGGGCAAGTGTTCCGCATATTATTACCACTGCTAATAGCACTGAACTTCATATTGACCCTGAGCGTTTTAAAGTTTGGTCGGAATTATTTCAAGCTGCGTGTGTGCGTTATGCAGAACTTTCACGTTCTTTTGCCATTCGTGCAAACATAGATGTAGCGCGTAAAGTAATAAAGAAGGCAGACTTTACAAAATGGCTTAAACTTCGAAATTGGCTTCGATTCGGCAAAGCCGTACTTAAAAAAAATAAGAAGAGTCAAACAGAGGAAAGTTGGATAATCCAAGATGGTGCTGCAGCAAATGAGCGCGAAAATTTTATCGAATCACAACTTCAAAAAATGCAGCCATTGCAAGCAATTTCTGATTTATTCGAGCGTTTTAATCCTTTACTTTGCATTATTCCGAGCTCTTTGCTTGATCTTTTTTGTAACGAGGTGGTGTGGTCATGCGACGTTGAAAATGTAGCTTGTTTAATTTTGCAGAGTGGATGGGACAATCTTTCAAGTAAGGGAATATTACACAAATCAAGTTCCTTTTTAGCCTGTTGGGGTCCGCAATCTGTTCGTCACGCTCGTAAAATTCAGAAAATTCCCCACGCTCAAACAACTTCCATCGGTGCTCCGCATTATGAATTTTTGCATTCTTCATCAGATGATGAAATAAAAAATTTCCGATTAAAGTTAGGTGTTAAATCCGATGAAAAATTAATATTATTTGGCGGATCGTTTCGACAATTTGATGAGACGGGTATTTTGCTATGCTTAGATAAAGCAATTTCTAAAGGTGAGCTCGGTCAAGTAAAAATTATTTATCGTCCTCATCCATGGCGAGCAGCCCGTCAACATGAAGACAATTTTTTTAAACATGAGTGGCAGCATATTATATTTGATCCCGACATGCGTGAACGGTATGAACGTGAGCAGATGGAAGCCGGATATATTAAACGTAATGTACCCATGTTCGATATGATCTATCTAGCGCGTATTTTATCTGCGGTAGATGCAGTTATCTCTCCAATGTCGACATTATTGATTGAATCTTTAATTATGAATAAGCCAACAATGGCCATTGCGTTTAATGATGGCAAACATAGCCATAATCCAAGTGTGACTTCCCAAATGACGCATTTCGTTGAGGCTAAGAATTCTGGCGCCTTTATTTGGTGTGATAATGCGAATGAATTAATAAATAATTGTGCTTTAATATTAAAACCATTCGCATTTCGCACAGAAAGATGTGTTGAGCGCTTAATTCATGATATTGTTACTCGCGAACCAGGGACATACGCATCTAGATTAAATCATTATTGCAGTGAAAAAATCGAGCCACATGCACGTAAATTAAGAGCAATAAGAACCAACCAAAAACGTGGAACGATATCTCATGCTTACAGTGCACATCTTATCGCGCGTGAATATTGTAAATTATCCCTCGATGAACCGGTTATACCAGGTTATTGGATGCATGGATGGATTCCGGCATATCATAATATTCATCCGGCATTAATTGCATTACATAAAAAACCTGGACAGCATGTAGGTTATGATTTTGCAGCACAAATAGAGGATGAAAAAGAAAACGTACCACAATGGGTCTCTCGTTTAGACCAAGCTGAATTTTTAATTGCAGAAGGTTATAAGCAAGTTAAAGCAATTGGTTTACCTATTGTTTATTTACAACGGCCTAAGGTCAGACGTATACCAGGTTCGCTTTTAATTATGCCTCCACACAGTCACAAAAATCATGGTCCCGATGACAGATTAGCAGAGTTGTACGCCAAAATGATTGCTGAGTTAAAATCTAATTTCGAGCATATTTGGGTAGGGCTGAATGAAGATGATATTGCAAAAAAACAATGGATAGAATCATTTCGAAACCAGGGAATTAATGTTTTTTCCACCGTGGATCAAGCAAACCCTAATACTTTGGTTCGATTAAATTATTTATTATCCTCATTTGAATATGTCAGTAGTAATGGTTTTGGTTCACATATAGCGTATGCTGCATACTGTGGGGCAAAAGTTTCTATTTATGGACCGTATGCCGAATTTCCACGTGAACGCATGAAATCTACTCATGCTGTTAAAATGTTTCCGCAATTATTAGACGATGCCTATTTTCTCTGTACGGAGGCGGCTCTACAGCAACATTATCCTTTCTTGTTTGTTGAACCAGATAAAGGTAAGAACCTTAGCGAGTGGGGCGCCGAGCAAGTGGGAGAAAACTGTCGCTTAAATCCTGATGCCCTAGCTGATTTATTTCAATGGACAGCAAAATCAGCCGCAAAAGAATGTTTATTAACCTACGATAAATAAGTAAAAAAATGCGTAAAAAACATAATCAGACTCAAGATAAAATACTTATTTTATTTGTAATGGCACATGCTGGTTTTTTTAGAAATTTCGAGCAAACCATTGCTGAATTATTAGCGTTAGGTTTTCATGTACATGTACATTTTTCAAAAGAACACGAAACTATTAAATTAGACGATTATGATTTATTGAAATCGCCAATCATAAATTCATTGACAGTTTCTTTAAGTAATACGGATATAGCCAGTAATGTCCACCGCAGTGTAAGAAAAGCTCGAATTATTCGCGATATCATTCACTATTCTCGACCTCAATTGCGAGATGCAAGTGATCTTCAAGCACGTTTTGCCCGCTTACAGAAAAAAGATGCGCTGACAACAGAAAGCAGATCATCATTACAACGGATTTTTAATAAAGCGCCTGAAAGATTGAAAAGCTCGATAGAGTGGGTATTAAATAAATATGAATCCATTAAATCTCCGCATTCTGAAAGCGTAGACATAATTAAAAAAATTAAGCCTGATTATCTCATTGTAACTCCGCTCGTTAATTTCGCGTCACGAGAAATTGATTTTGTAAAAGCGGCTGGCGCGAAGAAAATTCCAACCTTATTGGCGACGGCGAGTTGGGATAATCTAACTAATAAAGGACGTCTTATGGTGCAGCCCGATCATGTGGCTGTGTGGAATTTGGAAATGCAGCAAGAGGCGATAGATTTGCATCATGTTCCAAAAGAAAAAATATGGATTACCGGTGCGCCGGTATTTGATACTTGGTTTAACCGCAAAGTTTCAAGAAATCGCGAGGAGTTTTGTAAATTATTAGGTTTTAATCCAACAAGACCTATTATCGTATATGTATGTTCATCTTTAAGTATTACGGGTAAAAAAGAAAATGGTATTGTTAAAGCATGGAGAAAAGCTATTTCAGTTTGCGGTAATAGATTATTGACAAAAGCCAATTTTTTAATTCGCCCTCATCCTATGGGGCTCCGAGAATGGTGGGATATATCTTCAACAGATAATTCACATATAGGAGAATTTCGAGGAGCAAAAGTATGGCCTTTGAATTTAAAACATCCCACAACCGAAGAGGGTCGTGCGGATTTTTTTGACACACTCTATCATGCAGATGTTATTGTTGGTTTAAATACCAGTACGATGATTGAAGCCGCTATATTGAGTAAACCCGTGTTAACTTTTTTAGATCATTCCGCACAGGATTCTCAAACAGGGAATTTACATTTTAAATATTTAGAAAAGTCAAAATTTATTAGAGTGGCAAATAATCTTAACGAACATATTGATCATATTATTGAAACGCTTACGAATAAAAATGATGTTCAGGCATGTAAAGACTTTATAACACAATTTATTCGCCCCTACGGCAAAACAGTTTCAGCGTCGTCAAAATTAGTTGATTTTATTTGCGATAATATAGAGCAGAAAAAAAATATTAAATTAAGAGTTAACCCGCCTATGCAAGTTAATACAAAAGAAAAAATTCAAACAGACGGTGATTATTTCATTGAAACAGTGAATCAAAGTCAGATTCGCTCGTTGCAATTAAATCAAATTTTTCCAGGGATCGAAAAACAAAGTTTGGAAATTGGTGCGATTGACCCTGATACGGCTCATGCTAATCATGTTGATATGCTTTACGTTTGTGCGGTAGCGCGTCATATCCGTGCGCGTGAAATATTCGAGTTTGGTACTTACTTAGGGCGCACTACTTATCACCTCGCGTTAAGTCAAGATGCCAAAAACGTTTACACGCTCGATTTAAATCCGCTAGAAAATCATAGCGATAAAAAATTGGGACGTGCAGTAAAATCCGTTCATCAATTGGGATTGCAAGGATGTTTTTTTCGAAATCATAGCGGTGAATGTGTAGTACATCAGTTACATGGTGATAGTCGAACATTTGATTATACACCTTATTTAAATTTGATGGATTTTATTTTTATTGACGGTGGCCACAGTTACGAATTAATTCAGAACGATACTTTACAGGCTTTTAAGATGTTAAAGCCAGGAGGTGTGATAATATGGCATGATTTTGCGGCAAAGAGTCGCGATGTTGTCACTTTCGCCAAAGAATTTACATCATCACGTCCTTTATTTTGGGTGCGCCAAACATCGCTTTTGATTTATGTTGATGGTATAAATCCCATGACACATGAAGCTCCCGTGCTACCATATGCAAGATCTGTATTAAAGCCAGAGATTTAATAAATGTTTGATGTAAACAATAAAATTGTAATTATTACTGGCGGGAACGGCAATTTAGGTTCTGAATTTTCTAAAACTTTGTTAGAAAATGGTGCGCGTGTAGCTTCAATCGATTTAACCGAGTCGGCTTCTCCAATCACAGAAAATTATTTACCTATAAAAGCAGACGTTACAAACCGTATTGAGATGGAAAAAGCGCTTTTGACAATTAAAGCGAAATGGAATGCTGTGCCGTTTGGTCTTATTAATAATGCTGCTTTAGATGCGCCTCCAAATGCATGCGCTTTAGAAAATGGTCCTTTTGAAAGTTACCCGGAATCATCGTGGGATAAAGTGATGACAGTTAATACCAAAGGTACTTTTATTCCCTGCCAAGTTTTTGGTGGCGCGATGGCAGAAGAACGCTGTGGTTCAATCATCAATATTAGTTCGATGTATGGTTTGATTTCACCTGATCAACGTATTTATGAATACCGAAGACAAGAGGGTAATGAATTTTATAAGCCTGTCGCGTACTCCGCTTCTAAATCTGCAATTTTAAATTTAACACGGTATTTAGCCACTTATTGGGGCAGAAAAGGGGTGCGGGTGAATACATTAACATTTGGTGGTGTGTTTGCCGAACAAGACGCTAAGTTTTTAGAAGGTTATACTGCGCGAGTACCTCTAGGTCGCATGGCAAAACGTGACGAATATAATGGCGTTATTATATTTCTATTATCTGAAGCTGCGTCATACATGACGGGCTCGAATTTAATTGTAGATGGAGGATGGACCGCATGGTGACTTTAGCGAGTAATTTAGAATTATGTGAGGTCGGAAATTTTATTGATAACCAAATCGCGCCGGCTCAGTCTGGCGAATATTTTGATAAGCTGTCCCCTCATGATGGAAAACTTTTATGGCGCGTAGCTTCTTCGGATATTCGCGATGTTCTAAGTGCGGTGTCGCATGCTCGTCGTATGCAAACTCAATGGTCTTTAATGCCTCCCGTACAACGCGGATTATTTTTATTTCGCGCATGTAATTTAATGGAATTAGAACGTTCACGCATTGCAGAAATTGTAGCAGCCGAAACGGGAAAATCTTTAAAGGATGCTTTAGGCGAAACAGATGCAGCTATCGCATTAGGCCGATTTTACGCAGGCGAGGGTCAACGCTTATATTCACGAACCACCACCAGTGGCGTTGAAAATCGTTATAACATGATCGTTCGCCAGCCCTGTGGAGTGGCAGCATTAATTGTCGCGGCAAATACGCCAATTGCGAATGTCGCCTGGAAAACATTTCCTGCATTAATTTGCGGAAATACGGTAGTGTTAAAAGCAGCAGAAGATACTCCCAAAACCGCACTTATTTTTGCGGATATTCTAAGGCAAGCGGGATTACCGGCAGGTGTCGTAAATGTATTACAAGGCTTCGGCCAAGTGGTGGGTGCGTCGTTAGTCTCTGAAGCACAAGTTGATGTCATCAGTTTTACTGGCTCAACCGAAGTAGGGCGTTGGATAGGAAAAATTGCCGGGGAACGTTTATTAAAATGTTCACTCGAATTAGGTGGTAAAAATCCTTTCGTCGTATGTGATGATGCTGATTTAGATCAAGCAGTACATTGGGCCATTCTTTCTGCCTTTAGTAATGCAGGACAACGTTGTGCTGCAGGAAGTCGCATAATTATATTTGATGCGATTTACAAAGAGTTTGTTACAAAATTAATTGCAGCAACCGAACAATTACGAATCGGTAATTCAGATCAAGATAATTTAGGCCCCGTCATTAATGTGCGCTCTCTTGAACGTATGTTAAATGCGGTAAATAAAGCTAAAAATGAGGGTGCTACAATTTTATGTGGTGGTTCGCGATTAAAAAATTCTGAACATGCAAATGGTTTTTATGTGGCGCCGACCTTATTAGAAAATGTGAATGTTGACAGCGAAATTTCGAATTGTGAATTGTTTGGGCCAATAGCCGTATTATATCGCGTTAAAAATTTCGAAGAGGCGTTGAATTTAGCGAACGCTTCGAGTTATGGTTTAACTGCAGCAATTCATACGCAAAATTATCATCGTGCACTGCAATTTGTGCAGGCGGTACAATCTGGTGTTGCTACTGTTAATGGCGGAACTTTTGGAAGTGAACCGCATATGCCATTTGGTGGGTTAAAACAATCTGGAAATGGCACTCGCGAACCAGGGACTGAGGCATTAGATATTTATACGGAATTGAAAAATATCTATTTTAATGTATTGCCTAATCATGTTTAGAAAATAAAATTAAAGGGAACTTGTGACTAAACCATCAATTATTGCTTTAATTCCAGCTCGTGCGGGTTCTAAACGGGTTCTGGATAAAAATATAAAATTATTGGGGTCGCATCCATTGTTAGCTTACACAATTGGCGCAGCGCTGGAATCAGGTATATTTAATAAAATTATTGTTTCTACTGATTCAGAACAATATGCAGAATTAGCGCGTTCTTATGGTGCTGAAGTTCCTTTTTTACGACCGGCACATTTGGCCACGGCAACTTCGCCTGATATTGATTGGGTTGAATTTACTTTACAGCAATTACATGTGCAGGGTCAGGATTTTGATTGTTTTAGTCTACTTCGTCCAACTAGTCCCTTTAGACAGGCTAAAACGATACGTCGAGCATGGTTTGAATTTCTTTCTGATCGTTCAATTGATTCATTGCGCGCGGTAGAAAAATGTCAGCAACATCCGGGGAAAATGTGGGTCTTGCGTGGTTCTCGAATGTTCCCATTAATGCCGTTAACTCCTGTCGAACAGCCGTGGCATAGTAATCAATATGCAGCGCTGCCCGAAGTTTTTGTGCAAAATGCTAGTCTTGAAATGGCATGGACGCGTGTGGTATTACAGGGACGTACGATAGGAGGGCACGTATTCAAACCTTTTATTACAGAAGCTTTAGAAGGATTTGATATTAATACTCCCGACGATTGGATGCTCGCCGAATGTTACCTCGCGCGGAGTGACGTTTCTTTACCAGCTGTTTATTTACAGGAATTATTAGAAAATTAAGGATTTTTCGATATGGGTGAACAAGTCAGTCAGGCATTGGAAAATGGTCTTGCTTATATTGGCGTAAATGAGTTTGAACGAATTTTAAAAATTTCCGACTCTATTTTTAAAAACACTTTATTTGCGAATATGGCACGTATTAATGCCTTGTATATGATTGCACGCTCCGGTTCTGGTCATATTGGAAGTAGTTTTTCGAGTTTGGATATTGTGTCTTGGTTGCATCTGGAAGAAATGCAAGCTGAAGATATTTTCTTTTCCTCCAAAGGTCATGATGCTCCTGGTTTTTACGCGGCGATGATTGGGTTAGGACGTTTACCATTTGAAAAAATACATGGATTGCGTCGTCTTACGGGATTACCAGGTCATCCGGATGTGAATGTTGCAGTTTGTGCAACGAATACGGGTTCGTTAGGAATGGGAATTTCAAAAGCAAAAGGTATGCTCTATGCAAGAAAAACAACAGGAAAATCCGGTAATATTTTTGTAATGACAGGTGATGGCGAATTACAAGAAGGACAAATATGGGAATCACTTATTTCTGCGGCCAATAATAAACTGCATAATTTAATCGTCATTGTCGATCATAACCAATTACAATCCGATACATTTGTAAGTACTACCAGCGATCTTGGAGATTTAGTCGCCAAATTTTTGGCATTTGGTTGGCACGTGGAGCGTTGCAACGGTCATGATTTACAATCTTTAGCAGACGTATTTACGCATTTTAGAGATATTAATAATAAACCGAAAATTTTAATTGCTGACACGATTAAAGGACGCGGTGTTTCTTTTATGGAACATACTAGTCTTGATTCAGATATTGCTCTCTATCGTTTTCATAGCGGAGCACCAGACCATGCGTTGTACGCAAAAGCTTTAGATGAATTAGTTGATAAAGTTAATCAAGACCTACAAAAAGCGAATATGAAACATTTAGTGCTTAATATTGAGAATAATATTTCGCAACTAAAAAAACCTTTACCTACTGCGGAGCGTTTAATTCTTGCATATTCAAAAGCTTTAATCGCAGAAGCTGAAAAAAACCCGAAAATTGTAGCTTTAGACGCCGACCTTATTTTAGATACTGGCTTAATTCCCTTTCGTGAAACTTTTCCAGAACGTTTAGTTGAATGTGGTATTGCGGAACAAGATATGGTGTCGCAAGCAGGAGGAATGGCATTGATGGGTTTATTGCCGGTGGTACATTCATTCGCCTGTTTTTTGAGTGCACGTCCGAACGAGCAAATTTATAATAATGCCACGGAAAAAACGCGTATTGTTTACGTGGGATCTTTAGCAGGTGTCGTTCCGGGAGGCCCTGGTCATTCACACCAAGCGGTTCGTGACATTGCTGCTTTAAGCGCAATTCCAGGTTTAGAAATGTTTGAGCCTTCATGCGAGGCAGAAGTTCATTTAGGTTTGAATTATTGTCTTAATAAAGCAAACGGTCCGAGCTATTTGCGTCTCGTTTCCATTCCGTGTGAAATTCCTTATTCGCTTCCCGAAAATTATCAGTTGGAAGCTGGGAAAGGAGTTATATTGCGAGAAGGCAAAGATGTTGCGATATTTGCTTATGGCCCCATTTTATTGACCAAAGCATGGCATGCAGCCTTAAATTTAAATCAACGTGGAATATCTGTGCGTTTAATTAATTTGCCATGGTTAAATCAAATAAATGAAAAATGGTTAATGGAAATAATTGCCGGCTGTAAAATAATTTTTACTTTAGACAATCATCAAATTGCTGGAGGACAAGGTCAACAAATCGCGGCAATTTTAGGGAAGCATACTAATAAAATCCCAATGCAGCATTTTGGAATTAATGAAATTCCGGTTTGTGGTACCAATGATGAAGTTTTGACGGCACATGGGTTAGACACGATTAATATCGAAACAGTTATATTTAACAGCTTCAATCAAAAAAATATTTACTCAACTATTACGATTTAATAACCACTAAGGAGAGAATAGAATGAATTTTACATTCGAAAGCGTACGTCAAGTTACAATTGGGGATTATGTTATCAATGATGCAAGTGGTTGTTATGTTATTGCCGAAATTGGTCATAATCACCAAGGTGATTTACAAAAAGCTCGTCAACTATTTATTGCTGCAAAAGAAGCAGGGGTAAATGCTGTAAAATTGCAAAAGCGAGATAATCAATCCCTCTTCACTCAAGATGCGTATAACCGACCGTATGATAATCCTAATAGCTTTGGTGGTAGTTATGGCGAGCATAGAGAGTTTCTAGAATTTGGGTGGGATGCTTATGTTGAGTTACAAAAATTTGCTAACGAACTGGGTTTAGATTTTTTCGCGACTGCTTTTGATATTCCGAGCGCAGATTTTCTAATGAAATTAGACCCGCCTGCATTTAAAATTGCTTCAGGTGACTTACGTTCTATTCCACTATTAAAACATGTTGCAAGATTTAATAAGCCCATTATTTTAAGCACGGGCGGTGGCACCATGGAAGATATCCAGCGTGCATATGACGCCATTATGCCGATTAATCCGCAGCTTTGTATTTTACAATGTACCGCAGCATATCCTCCGGAATGGTCCGAAATTAATTTGCGTGTTATTGAAACTTTACGACAAGCATTTCCTGCTACTGTAATTGGTTTTTCGGGTCATGATAGTGGTATCGCAATGGCGGTAGCTGCTTATATGCTAGGTTCTCGAGTTGTTGAAAAGCATTTTACGCTTAATCGAGCCATGAAAGGGGCAGACCATAAATTCTCGTTGGAACCAGATGGTATGCGTAAAATGGTGCGAGATTTAAAAAGGGTATACACAGCTTTAGGTGATGGAATTAAAAAAGTATATGAAAGTGAAAAAGCTCCATTGGAAAAAATGAGTAAAAGTATAGTGGCGAAGCGTGATTTGCCAGCAGGGCATGTTTTAACAGAAGATGATCTTGCGATTAAAATTCCAGGTGGTGGTATTCCGCCGTTTGAGCTTGAAAATTTGGTTAATCGCATTTTAGTAAAACCTATTGTTCAAGATCACATGCTGAAATGGAATGAACTTGAGAAAATGGAAGACGCATGTCTGACAACCAATTGATTAAAACTATTTTATGCTGGGATATTGATGGCACTTTACTGTCGACAGCGCGTGCAGGTATTGCAGCATGGGAAGGCTCGTTCTTAGCTTTTTCCGGAAAATATTTATCGTTAGATGAATATCCGACTGCGGGATTAACTGACGTTGAAATTGCAACTGCGTTAGCTAAAGAATGTGGGGAATCTTCTTCAGCAGTTATTCAACAGCTTTTATGTGGATATGAAGATAGACTCGCAGATTGTTTACCGACTCGTCGCGGCTATGTCATGCCCGGTATTATCGATATTTTAAATCAGCTACAAACGATGCCTTATGTTTATTCAATGCTGTTGACAGGAAACACTGCGCGTGGTGCCAAAGCAAAATTATCTCACTATGGTTTAGCTGAATATTTTCAAGGAGGCGCTTTTTCAGATAATTTTTCTGATCGCATATCGATTGCAGAGCATGCAGTAAAAATTGTGGAGCAACATTTAGGTTACGCAGATCAAAAACAATTTTTTATTATTGGAGATACTCCACACGATATTCATTGTGCGAATGCCATTAAAGCAAAAACATTGGCAGTTTGTACGGGAAATTACGATAAAAATGCATTAGCGCAGTATAATCCGTGGTTAATTATGGAGTCCTTGGACGATACAAAACATTTTTTTCAGGCGTTGGGACTTTGACAATTTTAATTAAGCTGTTAAAACAATGCTATTCTCAATTTCATTCACATTATCGTGTTCAACGCCTGTTACGTCATATCCGACCGTTTATGCCAGCACGTCCTCGCTGGGAAAAGTTATTGGCTGAGCAACCATTTCTGCATTTTAATTCCACTTCACCAAAAATCTTATTTGCTACCGGAACGGGGTCGCATTGGTCGATGAGTGGTTTTGAAAGTGTATTAGCAGCTGCTTTAAAAATAAGAGGTGCGGAAATTAAAGTTTTATTGTGTGATGGGATATTGCCTGCCTGCCAAGAATGCGATTTAAGACTATTTCCAAAGGCGCGGTTATTAAAAGAAGGGGCTCAGCCATTATGCGGCACTTGTTTTAAACCCGCCAAAAAAATGTTTGCTGAACTAGATGTTAGTGTTATTTCTTACAGCGAATGGTTAATTAAAGAAGATGAAATTGAAATAGAAGAGGTGCTTAAAAAAGTTCACGATAACGATTTAAGTAAAATAATTTGGCGCGGAATTGCAGTGGGTGAACATGCCGTGGCGGGAACATTAAGATTTTTCGGACGGGGTGATATTGTAGGAGAAGTGCATGGTAAGTCTATTTTGCGTCAATACTTGCGAGCCTCTTTAATCACGACAGCAATATTGCAACGTCTTCTAACAACACATCACTTTGACAGAGTCGTGTTTCATCACGGTATTTATGTGCCCCAAGGTATTGTGGGTGATGTTTGTCGACAGTTTGGAGTTGCTGTGGTGAATTGGCATCCTGCTTATCGAGATCGTTCCTACATATTTAGTCACGATGATACTTACCATAAAACCATGATCGATGAGCCTTGTCAGATTTGGGAAAATATTGATTTAGATGCTAACAAAGAACAGCAGGTGATGACTTATCTAGAATCGCGACGAGAAGGTGGAAATGATTGGATAACATTTCAAAGACATAATAATTTTTTATTTACACAAATTCAAGAATTGAACCTTGATTTCAGTCGGCCGATTATTGGTTTATTGACGAATGTTATGTGGGATGCGCAATTACATTTTCGACATAATGCTTTTAATTCCATACTGGAATGGCTGTTATTTACGGTTGAATATTTTATTCAACGCCGCGATTTGCAATTATTAATTCGAATTCATCCGGCTGAAATATTAGGGTCTGTGCCTTCTCGTCAACGAGCAGTGGATGAAATCCATGCACGTTTTCCTAAGTTACCCGCAAATATATGTATTGTGAATGCCGATACTCCCATCAATACTTATGCATTAATGCAACACTGTGACACGGTATTAGTTTATGGAACTAAAATGGCGATTGAATTACCCTGTTGGGGTATTCCAGTTATAGTAGCAGGAGAGGCCTGGGCGCGTGGAAAAGGATTTACGATCGATGCAACTTCTCCAAATGAATTTCGTCAAATGTTAGATGCTTTACCTCATGGTGTTTTATTAGATGAAAAGCGCGTAAAACGCGCGCGCCAATATGCTTATCATTTGTTTCACCGACGCATGATTCCCGTAGATTTTGCGCGACGTTTCAAGCATTTCGTACCCTTTGCTTATGATTTTTCATCAATGAATGCCTTATTGCCGACAGTAGATAAGGGTCTAGACGTTATTTGCAATGGAATATTATATGGAAAACCATTTATTTATGATGAAAATGGATAATATCTAATGCGAGTTTTACATTTTTACAAAACTTACTTTCCTGAAACTATGGGAGGAATCGAACAGGTTATTTATCAAATTGTGCATGGTACAGCGGCGCATGGTGTTTCGGCAGAAGTATTATCATTAACAACAAAAAAAGTTTCTCGGACGATTCAAATTGAAAATCATTTAGCGCATCGAGCACGTATGGATTTTCAAATTGCTTCAACTGGAATTTCTATTTCATCTTTTTTTCAATTTGCAAAATTAAGCAGAAAAGTTGATTTAATACATTATCATTATCCGTGGCCGTTTATGGATATAGTCCATTTCGCAACAAAATTGAAAAAGCCAACTGTTGTAACTTATCATTCGGATATTATTCGACAAAAATTTTTATTAAAAATGTATCGTCCATTGAAGAGGAAATTTTTAAATAGTGTAGATAAGATCGTAGCGACGTCACCTAATTATTTAGCTAGCAGTCCGGTATTGAATAAATATCGCTATAAAACAAGCGTAATTCCCATTGGTATCAATAAGCAATCCTATCCAGAACCTTCGGTCGAAGTGTTAAATTATTGGCGTTCTCGGTTAGGCGAACGCTTTTTCTTATTTGTTGGGGTTATTCGTTACTATAAAGGTTTGCATATTCTGTTAGATGCGGCGCAAGGTACTAACTTTCCTATAGTGATTGTGGGATCCGGACCTGTAGAAAATGAGCTTAAAGAACACGCGCGTCGACTCGGACTACAGAATATATATTTTGCAGGAGTTCTTCCTGATGAATATAAAGTAGCGCTGATGCGGTTGTGTTATGCCGTAGTTTTCCCTTCGCATTTGCGTTCAGAGGCTTTTGGTGTTTCTTTATTGGAAGGTGCTATGTATGGAAAACCGATGATCTCTAGTGAAATTGGGACCGGAACGAGTTATATTAACGCGCATGCGGAAACGGGTTTAGTTGTACCTCCAAGTAATCCAGAAGCATTTCGTACGGCGATGCAATATTTGTGGGATAACCCTAAGATTGCAGCGGAAATGGGACGTCGAGCAGAAATTCGTTATCATCGACTTTTCAGCGCTGACCAAATGGCAAAAAAATATGTTGATCTGTACAATGAGCTCTTAGGTCGAACGCAATAGGGAAATTAATTTATGCAGTGGTTTGCTGTTTATACAAAATCAAAGAACGAGCAGCTAGCAGCCGATCATTTATTACGGCAAGGATTTAATGTTTTTTTGCCCTGTTATCAGCGTCAAAGAAAACATGCGCGAAAAATTGATGTCGTTATTACTGCTTTATTTCCTCGTTATTTATTTGTGGAATTAGATGAAAATACCGGCCATTGGCGCTCGGTTGAGGGAACGCGTGGAGTTTCCTATTTATTGAGAGTTAATGGTTCTCCTGTGGTGATTCCTAACAAACTCATTGATCTTTTGAAAACACAACATGATGAGCAAGGATTTGTGTCCATAAACGTTTTAGCCTCGTTTGTTAAAGGTCAAAAAGTACAAATCATTGATGGCTGCTTTAGCGGTCAAACAGCAGTCTTTGAAAATATGGATGATCAACAGCGTGTGCAATTGCTATTGGATTTTTTAAGTCGACCGATTTCAATTCAGTTACCTATTTGGGCAGTTGAAGCCATTTAAAATTTAAATTCCCATCGTCGACATCTTAATATTACCTCAGGTAAGGCATCTTTTTCGAAATTATGAAACGCGATACCAAAACCTTCGACATAATTAAGGTCTGGAGGCACACCATCTTTTAAATCTCTCTTGTGACGGCGATAAGTAGCCTCCCATCCTTCGGCATCAATAATAAAGCTGGTTGTGGCAAAATCTCCATTTGCTGGAAGATTTATTAATTTAAGTGGGTTATGTTGATGGTAGCGTCCAGAAGAATCTATAATTTTCCCTTTTAAGCAGCTATCGAGAATTAAAACAAAGAAATGTGCAGTTGCGTCTTTTAAATCGCCCTCAAAAGCTAACTCACAGGTGAAATTTATTCCATTGAGCTTTGCACATTTAAGTTGGGGATAATACCAACGAAAATAACTGTGCATGGCTAAACAAGTCACCGGTTTTTCGTTTTTATCTGGACCCCGTTCAAAATGCGAATTCCAAGCGTATCCATCTGGATGCCAATACATGGGATACCAAACATTTCCGTAAGTGTCATCATAGCTCGCCCATTCGTGCGCGTGCTCTCTAAAATGGTGTTGAAGTAGAAAATTTGAGGATTGCGGCCAACCGATATGATCCATAGGAAATTGTTTTATACCGGCCTTTCGAGGTCCTTCCAACCTTGAATAATAATGGATTTTACATGCATTAAACCATCTTTATAGAGCGCCTCGGCATATACTGGTTTGCCAGCACTCTGAACACCTATAAATCCCCATGATCGAGATGCTCAGTCGTTTTGGGGATAATCTTCTCCCATGGCATAAATTCCAGTGATCCTCGGGTATTGGCGAAGCGAATATGAGTGACGCGTGGTGGAATATGAAATATTACTTCGCCCATAGCGGGTTTATCTTCTGCACCAATGACTGTTGGGATTTCGAGGCTGAATTTAGCAATTTTACTTTTTTTACTGTTTGTAAGAATTTGTCTTAACGTCTTCAGCATTTCTTTCCTTATTTTGTTTGCAATCCGTTTTAAGCTGCTTGAAAAGTTGTTAGATAATAAGTGCTTGAAGATGTAAGACCAACTAGTGCCTATTAAATTAACTATTTTTCGCACTATAATAATGTTTATGAAGAAAAAAATATTAGTCCTGCATACCGGTGGCACGATTGGGATGCATGCCACAGATCGCGGTTATAACACGGCAAAAAATCATCTTATTAAATTAATGGCGAACTTAACTGAGCTAAATTCAGATGCTATGCCAGACTATGATGTTATTGAATATGAACCTTTAATTGATTCGGCAAATATGACGCCCACTACTTGGAATAAAATTGCGGAAGATATTCAATCTTATTACCAAAAATATGCGGCATTTGTGATATTACATGGTACTGATACCATGGCATACAGCGCTTCTGCATTATCATTTATGTTAGAAAATCTAGCAAAACCCATTATTTTTACGGGTGCGCAATTGCCCTTGGAAGCGGTAAGAACGGATGCGCGTGAAAATCTGATTAACACCTTTTATCTTGCGAGTCATCATGAATTTAATGAAGTAGGTTTATTTTTTCATGATGTATTATTTCGCGGTAATCGCACTAAAAAGACGAGCTCTGTTCGTTACGATGCTTTTAATTCTCCTAATTTTTCAGCGCTTGCAAAAATCGAAACGGATATTCGCTGGAATAAACATTTATTGTTATCGCCCCCGATAGAGGGATTTCAAATTCGAAAGATAAAAAAAATAAATATTGCGACGATTCGATTATTTCCAGGCATATTCCCAGATTATGTCGATAAAATGTGTTCGGATGATTTGGCGGCATTAATCGTGGGAACTTATGGGGTCGGTAATGCGCCTACCGAAGATAAAGCATTAATGCAGGCTTTTAAACGGGCAGAAAATCGCGGCGTGATGTTGGTGAATAGTACGCAATGTCCACATGGTACGGTGAATATGCAAACTTATGCGGTCGGCAATGAATTAGCAAATTTAGGTTTTGTGAGTTCATTTGATATGACGATGGAGGCCGTGATTGGAAAATTATATTATTTATTTAGCTGCGATTTAAAAATCGATGAAATTAAACAGCAATTTCAAATGAATTTACGCGGCGAGCTGACCCGCTAATATTATTCTTCATCCGAATTATTATAATATTTCACGCCAATTTTAATTCGTTCGCGTCCGTTCTGTAAGCGCCAACGATTAGTGTCTCGCATTGAATAAACACAACCACAGTATTCTTGTTGATAGAATGCTTCGCGTTTGGATAATTCAATCATGCGTTGTGACCCACCTTGTTTGCGCCAATTGTAAGTCCAATAGCTCATCCCGGCATAATGGGAAGCAGCCCGCACTCCGCAATCATTAATTTGTTCCATGTTTTTCCAGCGTGAAATACCTAAGGTACTGGAAATTAAATTAAATCCGTTTTCATGAGCATATAAAGCTGTGCGTTGAAAACGCATATCGAAACACATCGTGCAACGAATTCCACGTTCGGGTTCATTTTCCATACCTTTGGCGCGAAGAAACCAATTTTCAACGTCATAGTCGGCATCAATAAAAGGCACGCCATGTTTTTCGGCGAAGCGTACATTTTCTTCTTTACGAATAAGATACTCTTTTTGCGGGTGAATATTTGGGTTATAAAAAAAGATGGTGTATTGGATACCGGACTCCACCAAGTTTTCCATAATCTCGCCGGCACAAGGCGCACAGCAGGAATGCAATAACAGATTCTGATGACCTTCCGGTAGAACGAGTAGGGGTCTATCCATTTTGGGCTCCGCATACACAAATTGTGCCTAATTGTAGCTATTTACACTTTTAAGGTGAAGAAAAATCGAAAACGGATTATTATTCTGTGTAATATAGGTTGAATGGCGGATAGAAATATTTGTAACTCCAGAAATTTTTTAGGTAGAATCCGTCCTCTTTCCAAGTTAAGAAGAGGTGCGAATGTCATTACTGTATGATAATCGCCGGATCCGCGAGCTCGAGGGATTGGCGATTGATGCAGGTATTGATGAATACCAATTGATGCAGCGCGCTGGGCTGGCTGCCTTCAACGTTCTCCAGCAACGCTGGCCTCATGCCGAGAAAGTTATCATTTGCGCCGGGAAAGGTAAGAATGCCGGGGATGGTTATATCCTCGCGCGCCTGGTGCATGAGAGCGGTCATCGAGTCAGTATTTATTCTTTATTTGATGAATCCGATTTAATAGGTACGGTATTACAAGCAGCGGAAGAAGCGAAGTCGATTGGAGTCGATATACGACGATATGAGCCTGGATTACCCTTCGATAGCGATGTTATCGTAGACGCCTTATTAGGGACGGGCTTTAGTGGTGAAATGCGAGAGCCTTATGCCAGCTTTATCAACACCATCAATGAACAGAATAATGATGTATTTTCACTAGATGTTCCTTCTGGCTTGAACCCAGATACCGGCAGCATTCACGGTGCCGTTATTGATGCTGATGTCACCCTCACTTTTATCGGCCTCAAACAGGGTTTTTACACGAGTAAAGGTCCAGGTCGTTGCGGTGAAATTATCGTTTCCCAATTAGACTTGTCACAAGACTTGTACCAGAAAGTGAATGCGACTGCTGAAATCATCTCATGGGATCAAGTACGCCAAGTCCTACCTAAGCGTCCTCGAGACAGCCATAAGGGCTTGTATGGACACGTATTAGTTATAGGGGGTGATTATGGTATGGGTGGAGCGGTGCGTATGGCTGCCGAAGGGGCCTTACGCGCAGGGGCAGGCCTGGTCACAGTTGCGACACGACCGGAACATGTGCCGGTAGTCAGTAGTTCACGCCCGGAAATTATGTGCCATCAAGTGGCAGAAGCCGATGAATTGGAGCCTTTATTAGAGCGGGCAACTGTTGTGGTCATTGGACCTGGCTTAGGTCGAAGTCCCTGGGCCGAGGGTTTATTATTTAAGACCCTTGCATCGCCGCTGCCTAAATTGCTTGATGCTGATGCATTAAACTTGTTAAGCGAACATCCACGCTATAACAGTAACTGGATACTCACACCGCATCCTGGCGAAGCCGCCAGATTGTTAGACACCAGCTGCCAAGACCTCCAACTTGATCGATTTAGCGCTGTCCAAGAATTACAAAAGAAATATGGCGGCGTCGTTGTATTAAAAGGCGCTGGTACTTTAGTAAAAGGCAGCAATGATATTGTAGGTATTTGCCATGCAGGTAATCCGGGTATGGCGAGTGGTGGTATGGGAGATGTGTTAAGTGGAATTATTGGTGGCTTTGTCGCGCAAGGTTTAGATCTTTTCACAGCAGCCGAAATTGGCGTTTATATTCATGCGCGTGCGAGTGATTTGGCGGTAGAAGCGGGTGGTGGAGAACGCGGATTATTAGCGACCGATGTCTTTACTTACATGCGCCAATTAGTCAACCCCAGTTAACGTGAGTTAGCTATGCAAACTACTTTTTTCATTGCAGATGCTGAAAAAATGCAGCAATTTGGCCAGCGTCTCGCACAATTTTTGCGTTTAGGCGATATCATTTTTTTGCAAGGACAATTAGGTACAGGAAAAACCACTTTGGTGCGCGGAATTATGCGGGGATTAGAATATTCGGGCCAAGTAAAAAGTCCCACATTCACTTTAGTTGAATCTTATTCCTTGCGGCAAGGACATCTTTTTCATTTTGATCTTTATCGCGTGCGCAACACGCAGGAATTATTTGATATTGGAATTGAAGATTATTTTACTGCAGATGCCATTATCATTATTGAATGGCCTGAAAATGCAAAATCTATTTTGCCTATTCCCACTATTTTCTGTGAAATTGAAATGAGTTCAGAAGGCCGTAAAATTATTTTATCCAGTGAGATCGAACGAGGCGCTCAACTTATTAATCATGTCATCCCCTTGTCTGAATAAGGTACTTATGCACGGTCTGTAATTTCATTTATAATTTGAGTTAGCAACAGAAGGATCATAATAGTCAATGGATAGACTTTTGAAGAGTACGTGGTCGGCAAAATTAGAAATTATTTTAGTTGCCACGTTATTTCCGCTTCACGCGCTCTGGTACAATTTTCTTGGCAGAATCGCGGCGCTCGAAAAAGTCAATTATGAACGCTATTTTCAGCTTCCGAGCGACACTATGTATCCTATGTTACCCATCCTTTCACTATTTTACATGTTCGTTTGGGTTTATCCCTTTATTTTATACATTTATTTGGTAGTAAAATTATGGCCTGATTACGCTAAGTTTCGGCGGATTTATATTGGATTTTTGGTTTTAATCTTAGTGAGCTATGCGATTTGGTTAGCGATTCCCAATGAGGACACACATCGGATTTCGGAATCCGTTTTACTCTCATATGGTTGGACAGGGAAAGTGACGGCATTTGTCTATCAAGTCGCCGCCATTTGGAATTCTTTTCCTTCGTTTCATACAGAAACAGTATGGTTTTGTTATCGACTTTTACGGGTTTATATTAAAAAGTCCCATTGGATCGCTTTAACTATAGTAATCATTACCATGATTACCGTGCTCGCGATTCGGGTCCACGATATATTGGATTTAGTGGGCGGGGTTTTATTGGCGGAAATCGTCATTCAACTTGTAGTTAAACCCTTGGAAAACAGAAAAGCTTTTAGTAAAGGCTCGCATGTGTTCTGGTGTAGTCTGTATTTGGCGATATTCGTGATAGCGGTGGCTTTAAAAATTGTGCTTGAAAAAATTCTACATATTTAAGATTACAGGATTTTTGGGAAGCAAAAATCAGGTTTTAATCATTTTTTAATCGAGATTTCTGTAAATTAAATTAAAGTACGAATAAGCGTATACACCGTTTTTCAGTATTCACTCCGTGTATTTTATGTAATAATACGTCTAAAATTTCACGGATGTTGACCCCATGAATAAAAAATCACGTCTCTTGTCTAAACTTTTTTTATTTTCTGCTTTTATAGCTGGCTCTTCTGAGCTATATGCGGCGTCTGTTATCAGTAATCTTAATATGAAATATCAACATAACAGCGCGCAATGTGTGATTAAAATGTCTGCCCCGATGCAATTCAAAAAAATATATTTAGCAAAAAATCCGCGTTTGGTCTTGGACTTTCAAGGTGGGCGCATCAAAAATCCCCAAATCTTAGCCATTGCTGCCAATCCACTGGTTAAGCGAGTGCGATATGGTTATAAACCTAATAAAGTTTTACGCTTAGTTTTTGACTTAAATAATCAAGTTAACATTTCGGCGCGTAATCACAACACAACTCTGGTGCTGAATTTTACGGGTAAAAGTAGTAATTTTACGATAAATCCGCCATCAACTATTATTGTTTCAACACCAATAAAAACGAATGAATCGACATTGCCTAAACCGAATTGGAGCATGCCACCAGCGAAAGAAGAAGGACGGGCCCGGCATATTTATTCCAAAGCACCAACATTATCCCGAGCACCGAAACCCACTTCCATTGATATTCCACTTCAAAATGGCTTAGCGAGAAAAATGGTGGTCGTGGTTATCGATCCAGGACACGGTGGCAAAGATCCGGGGGCGGTGGGACCGCAGGGAATTCCTGAAAAAGCGGTGGTACTTTCGATAGCGAAGGCGTTGCAAAAAGCTATTAATAACCAACCCGGATTTACGGCGAAATTAACTCGCAATGGAGACTATTATCTGCCTTTGCGCGAACGTTTGGCGTTGGCGCGACGCTATCGTGGTGATATGTTTATTGCGATCCATGCTGATGCGCACCCACGCAATGATCCAAATGGAAATAATGCGCATGGTGCATCGGTATATGCATTATCGCTGCGAGGTGCAACCAGTGAAGCAGCACGTTGGTTAGCGAAACGCGAAAATGAATCGGAATTAATGGGAGGCGTTGATTTAAATGATAAGTCAAATATGCTGAAATCCGTTTTATTAAACCTATCACAAGACGCGACTATTCAAGCGAGCTTACGTATTGGGGATGAAATCATAGATTCTTTACGTAATGTGGGTGGATTACATCGACATCGAGTGGAGCAAGCTGCATTTGTCGTATTAAAATCACCGGATATCCCCTCGTTACTGGTAGAAACCGGCTATATCACAAATCCACGTGAAGAATTTAATTTAGCGAATGGCATGTATCAACAGCGTTTAGCTTCTGCGATTACTCAGGGCGTGCGTTCGTATTTCGTGCAATGGCCACCCCGCGATAGTTTATTAGCCGCATTGAAATATCAAAGTCGCATTCGATAATTTCATCGATGAGAAGCTTGATTAAAATCAATTTGTGGACCCTTCGGAATAATTCCAGAAGGGTTCAGCATTTTGTGACTGCCGTAATAATGCTGTTTAATATCAGCAAAATTCACCGTTTTATCGATGCCTGGAACTTGATATAAACGTAATAAATAATTCCACAGGTTAGGATAATCGATCATTTGTTTTAAATTACATTTAAAATGACTGTAGTAAACCACATCAAAACGAATTAATGTTGTAAATAAACGCCAGTCCGCTTCGGTGATTTCTGATCCTATTAAAAAATTTTTTCGACTTAACGTTTCTTCAACTTTATCTAATGCAGAAAACAAGGGGTCAAATGCCAATTCATAAGCTTCTTGAGATTGTGCGAATCCGCATCGATATACGCCGTTGTTGATATTTTCATAAATAAAATCATTCATAGCCTCGATTTCTTTTTGTAATTTCGGCGGATAGAAATCGTATTTGTTGTCTGTATAGGCATTAAATTCAGAATTGAGCATGCGAATAATTTCGCCGGATTCATTATTAACTATGGTTTCTTCTTTTTTATCCCATAACACCGGAACAGTCACTTTGCCGGAATAATGCGGGTCCGCTTTTTGGTAAATTTGATATAAATAATTAAAATTATAAAGTGGATCTTGGTGGGAGCTAGAACCAAATTCCCAACCATTTTCTAGCATTAATGGTTCAACACTGGAGAGAGAAATTACGGATTCTAAATTTTTAAGTGCGCGAAATATAATAGTGCGACTAGCCCAAGGACAGGCATAGGAAACATACAGATGATACCGATTAGGTTCGGGCGTAAATCGAGAGTCTTGACCAATCCGGTGACGAAAAACAGACTGTGGGCGCACAAAATGCCCCGATTTATTGGTTTTTGCAATGGGTGTTGTATGCCATTGGCCATTGATCATTTCGCCCATTACTTCCCCCTTAAATATTCATTAAGCTAATTTTTATATATTAATTTATACATAAAAATACTTTTCTTTACTATTTTTTTCGTCGACTTGTTTGCGATGTCAACTTAAAATGGGCATACTGGTCTTTGATTTTGTTAATAAGGGTTCCGCGGATGAAATTTGCTTTTTTTAAAAAATTCGCTGAGAGAATGGCTCAGGATCCCAACATGATTAGAACGGGAGAAAGATTAGCGCAAGTAACTTCCCTTGTCGTACAAGCAGGAATATTTACGGCTGTTGCCACTAATCGTTCACTAATAGGTCCCGCCACCCAGTATTCACCTAAATTATCTCCAAGATCCCCTAAATAATAAACGTATTTCAATATATTTAAAATTTCTGTCCCAATTATTATTTTAATTGGGACAGTTATTTTATGCAGTTGGCGTATTTCTTTCTTTCACATTTTCTTCACTACGAATTTTCTTGGCAGAACTAAAAAAACGTTGATGCACAGCATCATAGAGTTGATCTGCGTGTGGTCCTACTTTGTATGCTAAATTTTCTGCGTGGGGTACAACAAAAAACATCAATAAACTACCAGTAAGGGAATACTGTATGCCCCGTGTTATTTTTTTAGGTTCTTTAGCAGCCTGTTTTATAATATTCCAAGTGGTGGATGGCCTTTGGATTACTTGTTGTAATTGTAGATACTCAAAGATATGGTTAATTGAACCGCTCAATAATCCAATAGTACCACTGGAAATTATTTCAGCCGCGGGGGTAGGAAGTATTTCTTTTTTGATAAATTCTTTCTTTGTTTCTTGTGCAAGGAATAAAGCATTTAAAATAAAAAATGTTTTGGCTGTGCTAAGACCTAGCCCTAATTTCCATATATTAAAAGTAGAGGGCATAGCATAGTGGCTTTGGGATTTTTGCGTATGGATAACTTTCAGCACTCGAAAATAATTTGTGAGGCCAGCATCAAGTATCGAAATTAAGCTTGTCGTTGCAATTATTTTAGGTAATGAAATTGTATTTCCTGATTTTTGTTCATTTTCGGCTTTTTTAGCCTCTAAACCACCTGGACGGTGTTTATAGTAACCGCCACGCATTGCATTGGTTCCAAAGCTATACGCAGAAGCTTTTAATAAACTGATGTATGTTGGGGTAAAAGATCCTTTAAATTGATTTTGAGAAGCTAATTCTTTGGTTTGACATCTTTGACGTAGTGTATCAAAGATAGAGGAAACAATAGTGATACTCCCTGCCACAACAGAAATTTCAGTGAGAATGCGAAAAAAAGCACGGGGTGATGAATCCTGTTGTGTGGATTGTGATTGTGATATCGGATTCGGCATATAAACCTCAAAAATAAAATAAATTTGAAAGCATAAATGCATCATAACTTAAAAATATTAAGCAAGAGTTAACGATTACGAAATTTTGTTAAATTTTATAATCACTTAGCGGAGAATCTGCTAAAACCACTATAATTAAGATAAATACTAAAAAAGAAGCTAGTATGATCAATTGGTTACAAAAACATGCTGCTGAACAATCGCACTCAACTTGTATCGAGTTTCAAGGCCATGTTTACAGTTTTTCACAAACTTTAGCATTGTCAGAACATTTAGCGTCTATCATGATTGATCGATTTAGATTAAGAAAAAATGAAATTTTTGCATTTTGTTTTTATAATTCGCCGGGAACGATTTTTTGTTATTTGGCTTGTTGGATCAGTGGTATTACTGCATTACCGATGAATCCGCGATTTGAATTTTATGAAATTCGCGACGTACTTATGGAATTTAAACCGAAAATATTAGTTGTGGACCTTGCTAGAATCGATCATGCATTGCATGAACTTGCTCTGACTACTCAAACTATTTTAATTGATTATGCTAGTTTAATGGAGGATTTAATTGCGGTGCATGAGGAAGATGTTGTGTTGCCGCCGACTGAGGATTTAAATTCACAGACAATTCATTTAACTTCTGGATCCGAAGGTCGTTATAAAGGTTGTATGCATGATCTTAAACAATTAACTGCGTATGCAGAAGATCGTGCTGAGGATATGGGATATAGAAATTCCGATAAAATGTTAATTGTATTGTCGTTGAATCATGCATTTGCATTCTCATTTCAATTATTGCCCGCATTAGTATTGGGAATACCAATGATTATTTTACCGAAATTTGACGAGCATGCAGTAATGCAAGCCATATTAGAGACGAACGCGACCACGATATGTCTTTTACCCACGATGGCGTATATATTAGCGGAAACAAAAGAACAATATTTAATGCCCAAACATTTTTTACGTTCGGCAATTATTGCGGGTGACAGTTTACCTGACTCAATGAATATGACGATACATACTGCATTTGGATTTTATCCCATGATCGGTTTAGGGATGACAGAATGTTATGGTTATACCTTGAATCGTGAACCTGAAAAATATCGAGGATCGGTGGGATTACCATTGCAAAATTTTCATATTCGTATTGCTAAGAATGGTGAAATACTCGTGCGTGGTACGGGAGTGATGCTGGAATATTGGCAAAATCCCCCGGCGACAAAAGCGGCACTAAAAAACGGATGGTTGCATACGGGGGATTTAGGTTATATCGATAAGAATAGTCGTTTATGGTTTAAAGGGCGACTGAAAAAAGTGATTGTTACTGGCGGCTCTAAGATTTCTCCCGGACAAGTTGAAAATGCGCTGTATGATTATCCAGGAGTGATCGAAGCTGCGGTGATAGCCCAAAAAGATCCCATTTTATCAGAAGTACCCATTGCATTTGTCGCTATGCATGAAATTGGCGAAGTTACGGAACAAAAAATTAAAGATTTTTTAGTAAAGAAATTGGCAGATTATAAAATTCCACATAGAATTATCATCCTATCTGAACTCCCGAAAATTTCGGTAGGTAAGATTGATTATCAACGACTAGAAAATTTGCTGAATGGACCCGAACAGAATGCAGCTTAGTGAATTTATTCTTTTGGAAAATTTTAAAGATCAAGATTATCAAGGTTGGCTGTATACGCAACCTGTAGATGAATTGCGAGTGGATCAAGCTCATAAATTTAATGCGGTCCTTGAGAAAATCCAAGCAGCTCAGAAAAAAGGTCTGCATTTAGCGGGTTATATTAATTATGAAGCGGGATTTTTACTGCAACCAAAACTCAATTCACGACTGCAATTAACTTCCGCGCCTTTGCTACATTTTCTAATTTTTAAAAAGCGGCAAGCCATTACTCGACAGCAACGAGAGAATATATTTGCTAAGATCCCCAAGACTGAGCTGCCATTAGTTTTATATAATTTTAATTTTGAAATGCAACGGAATGTCTATTTGGAGCGATTTGCTAAGCTACAAGAACATTTAAAAGCGGGAGATACCTATCAAGTCAATTTTACCAGTCGCTATGAATTTGATTTACAGGGAAGCACGTGGGAATTTTATAATAAGCTCTGTGAGCGACAACGTGTTACATTTTCGGGATATTTAAAATTTAGTGATTACGCTATTTTGAGTTTATCACCCGAATTATTTTTTCGTAAAATAGGCGATAAAATTCATGTTTGTCCTATGAAAGGCACTGCTGCTCGCAATTCAGATCTCACTTTAGATCAAGCCGCTCGAGAATTTTTAGCCACGGATACCAAAAATAAAGCTGAAAATATCATAATCGTTGACCTTTTACGAAATGATTTAAGTCGAATTGCTAAAACTGGTAGTGTGGGTGTCGTTAAGCTTTGCTCGATTGAAGATTTCGAAACTGTTTATCAGATGACGTCTACGATAGAAGCTAAAATTGATCCGAATATTTCTTTTAAAACGATGTTGCAGGCTCTATTTCCTTGTGGTTCCATCACGGGTGCGCCAAAAATTCGTACCATGGAGATCATTCAAGATTTGGAAGTGAGTCCACGAGAAATTTATACAGGCGCGATTGGTTTTATTACGCCTGATAATGACATGTGTTTTAATGTAGCGATTCGTTCACTGTATTTAAAAAATAATCATGCTGTATTAGGTGTTGGCGGTGGTATTACCATTCATTCAGAGGGGGAGGGTGAATGGGAAGAAATGCATTTGAAAGCGAATTTTTTAACGCGGTTATCTAAAGATTTTTCTTTAATTGAAACTTTAGCTTGGACGCGTGAAAAGGGATATTTATTTTTTGAGAATCATTTGCTTCGTTTAGTGGATTCGGCACGTAATTTAAGCTTTATTTGCAAAATTAACAAAATTAAACACGATTTATTAGAATTGATATCACAGTTTTCAAAACCAGCATACAGAATAAGGCTCGTATTAAATTCTAATGGAAAATATGAAATTAGCTTTTTTGAATTAGAGTCCGCACAAAATCATCCTGTTAATATTGCTTTGTCGGTTAACTCAATTAATGAAAATAATATTTTATTTCAGTATAAAACTACGCATGCATCCACGCGGGGATTTTATCAGTCTGAATTGGCTCGCATACAAGAGAAAAATGATGTTTTTGAAGTGATCTTTCAAAATCGTGAAGGATTTATTACCGAGGGTACACGGTTTAATTTGATGATCGATATTAACGGAAAAATGTTTACACCCTCGGTCAAATCAGGATTGTTGCCTGGGGTTTATCGTCAATATTTATTGGATCAAAAAGATTGTCAGGAACGTGAAATTACATCTGCAGATTTACAGGCGGCACAGCAGATTTTTTTAATTAACTCTGTGCGTGGACTGATTCCAGCTAAATTCGTGGGGATCAAATAATGATTTTGCTGATTGATCATTATGATTCATTTACCGATATGCTGGCAGATTATTTTAGACAATTACAGCAGGAAATAAAAATTGTTCGATCCGATGAAGATGTCGAATATTTCATTAACCAATTAAAGCCAACACAGATTGTGCTGTCACCAGGTCCAGGTCATCCAGAAACAGTGAGTTCTTTCTTAAAAATTATTCAAAATTATCAAGCGAAAATTCCCATATTGGGTGTTTGTTTGGGGCATCAAGCGATTGCTTGTGCGTTTGGGGGTCAAGTGATTTCTGCGCCGCGCATCATGCATGGAGTAACATCGATTATTCAAAACGATCAACGTGGTTTATTTGCCGGATTGCCTGCCGAGTTCAATGCGACTCGATATCATTCCCTCATCATTGATTTTGGAAGTTTGCCAAAAGAATTGGAAATTACTGCACGATCTTTTACGCCAGAAAATGAGGTTGAAATTATGGGTGTCAAACATCGTGATTATCCAGTGTATGGAATTCAATTTCATCCCGAAGCGATTTTAACGGAGCATGGATTAAAGATGTTGCATAATTTTTTGAAATAAATTGTCATGACAGTGCTTGCGCAAAATATTAAACGTATAATCTCTTTTATTTTGCTTTTTTTATTTATTTTTTATGAGAAAAATAATATTCATTTATTGTTTAAATATATCAAATTTTTGAATAAAAGTAGAATTTGTTCTTGGTTACAAAAATGGATTCGATATAAAAACTAATGTTTTTCAACAGGCCGTTTGAACCACCACAATTAATTGTAGTTCAAAATAGCGCAAACTCATACGACCAGCACGCTCCGCATAATTTAAGTTTAATTAAATGAAAAATTAAATGTATTAATTCGGAAATTTACTTCAACCTCTTAATATTAGCCTAATGCGCCACTGCTAGACTGTGCAAACGAGAACATTGAAGTGAAACGAGACACACACACATGCACACACAGGACCTTTTAATCCCATTACGTAATTTTAATATTATGCTCGGCGGAACATCTAAAGAAAGCGGCTCTCAATTGTTTAGAAGCTTTATATTCAACAGGCCATTTTAGCGAGGCTAACGCAGAACAAGCTGCATTTTTAGCGGCAGATTGTGATAGTCGTATAGCTATAAATTATTTTCTCGAACAAGAAATTAATTTAGTTTCCGATTCCTTCTCGACCGGCTTTTCGCCCTTGCATGTTGCATGTATGAGAGGCTATAGATACGTCGTTCAGGAAATAGTTCAACATGCATTGTTATTCTCCCTTCCGGAAACCTATCTCGCCACTAAAACCAAAACAAATGGGAAGACTCCATATCAATACGCAGAACAAAATGGGCATTATAATTGTTGTGCACTAATCAATGCATATTATTTTCATAATTTATCTATCGCATTAGGATTTGAAGATAAACCTAAAATTACCGAGTTACTTAATTTCATTTCCACGACCGTTACAGATATTCGTTTTTTACCACCTTCGCAGGCACATTTTGGTATAGAAACTAAAACATTGATAGAAATTAGAGACGGCTTTCCGCAATCCTTGATCGGATTAACTGCGGTGAAAGCTATTCAAGACCCATCTTACTATGAAAAAATTTTTCCATTCGTAGAGCAATATCTTGTTAGCCGAACTGTAACAGAACAAGTCGAAAATTACGTAATGGGAATTTCACAAGTCCTGGAAAATACACTTTGGAAGCAATCGTCATGGGAACCTATGTTAGGTAAAATGCTCGATAAATTAAATGCATTATCGAATAAATTTGATCAGGTTACGCGATTAAAAATTAACCCTGAATTTCAAAATGAAGCGCTTTGGAATTTAATCCTAAAAATTCTAGCATCTAGTCCACTCTGTGAAATTACATTTTATGTTCCTCTGTTATATTGTATGGGAAGTGACTTTTATAATTTACCCCCAAATGATTTCTGTTTTTTTCACGCGAATCAAACACATTTTATTTCAGTATTATTAAACATCATCAATAATCCCAATAATGCATCTTTAGTACAATTTAATTTAACAGGTGTGGGAAAAAAGCTTTAACAAGAGATGCAACCTTAAGCCCCTGGATAACACTGGTCAATCACATTGTCACCAGAAATAAATTAATGGCTCAGTTAAGCGATCAAAAGCAAAAAATATATGTTTTTAATCAATATAAAATCTCAATAAATTCACTTATCAGAAAAATCAAAAGTGACGAAAATCAACCCAGCGAACGCGAAAAGTTAAACTCCTTTACAGATCCTCCATTAAACGAAGTTCCCTCATTAAAAGAATTAGCTGAGCTCTCTATCTTTAAATCCAAAATCCAGGAAGACCCAGTATACTTATTAGTAGAAAAAGAAAGAAACGGATTTCTTCTTCTGCGTTAAAATTTTTTCTCGCTTCTGAGATGCTGGGAATAAAATAACTACATGTTCTCGTATTTTTCCCGTCGAATTTTTTTCTCTTGCGATTCGATTTTGCGTTTAGCACGACGGATTTCGGCTTCTTCATAACGACGAATTTCTGCATTAGTTTGCGGTATTACAGCCGGAATTTTTATCGGGTGGCCGTCTGGACTTAAGGCGACAAAGGTAAAATAAGCAGAAACAATATGACGGTGCTCACGTGTTTTATAGTTTTCTGCAATCACTTTTAGACCGATTTCCATCGAGGTATTCCAGGCGCGATTGATGGAGGCTCTGAAAATTAAGTTATCGCCACGTTTAGCTGGGGCCAAGAAGTGTAGGGCATCGACAGATGCTGTCACGCAGGTGTGTCCACTATGGCGTTCGGCTACCACTAGCGCCAGGCGGTCTAGAATTGACATGACGAGTCCTCCAAACACCGAATCTTGGGAGTTCAAATCGTTGGGGAACACCTTGTAGGTGTGATCGTGGACGGCAGATTCGGAGACAGTTTTGGCTTCTGCATTCATGTTGGGTTCTCTTGTTAGGCTTTTCAGCTTTTAAGGTAACATTTTTGAGCATTTAATGTCTAGTTGACGCGATAACGAGTAGCGTGGCTGGACAAAGTTTGTGATAATGGGCAAATTTGAGATTTGACTTAAGGAAGCATAATGCAGCGCAATAATATCGTGATTAAGTTCGGTGGGACCAGTGTTGCCAATCATGATCGTTGGCAAAATATCACAACGATTATCCAAAATCATTTACTTGATGGGCATCGCCCTATTGTGGTTTGTTCCGCCCCCAATGGCATTACCAATTTGCTTGAAGAGTTATTAAAACAGGCAATTTCAGTTAAACCGGAAAAGATTTTACAGGAAATTGAATCACGCTTTACACAATTAGCAACAGAATTACAAATTGATTGTCAGGATTTTTTAACGCAGAAAATCACGGAATTAACCCAATTGGCAGAGGGTATTCGATTAATTGGGGAAATTACTCCCCGCGTGCATGCTCGAGTTTTATCGTATGGGGAACTCACTTTAACGCATTTGGGCGCAGAATATTTAAAAAAACAAAATTTAAATGTGCATTGGCAAGATGCACGTGAATGGTTAAATTGTCTAAAACCGCTGGATATGCGTCATCCTGATGCTTATTTAGCAGCGCGATGTGCAGATGAGGTCGATGAGAACTTAAAATCCACGTTAACGCATTTACACGCAGATGTGGTAATTACGCAAGGATTTATTGCACGCAATGAATTAGGTGAAACGGTTTTATTAGGGCGAGGTGGTTCAGATAGTTCTGCAGCTTATTTTGCGGCAAAAATGAATGCTGCTTGTTGTGAAATTTGGACGGATGTACCTGGCATTTATACGGCGAATCCCAAAAATATTCCGCAAGCACGTTTAATTTCAGAAGTGGATTATGATGAGGCACAAGAAATCGCATCGATGGGAGCCACTGTTTTACATCCGCGTTGCATTGCACCGGTTAAAATGCGTAATATTCCGATGTATGTTAAATTCACTGCGCAACCGGAACGAGCAGGTACAAAAATTTGTTCGCAAAATTATAATACCAATGCGCATATCAAATCGATTTTAACCAAACACAACATTATTATTATTACCATCGAAACTGAAAATATGTGGCAAGAGGTAGGATTTTTAGCGGAAGTATTTCAATGTTTCAAACGTCATGGTATCTCAATCGATTTAATTTCCACTTCACAAGCTTCAGTGACTGTTTCGTTGGATAGCAATGGACAATTAAAACAAGCGCGCGTCTTAGATAATTTATTGCATGATTTAAACCAATTTGCTAAAGCGAAAATTATTGCGCCTTGTGCATCGGTGAGTGTGGTGGGACGCAATATTCGGGCCATTTTACATCAATTGGGTTCTGTCTTTTCTGTTTTTGAAGAGCAACGCATTCATTTGTTATCTCAAGCGGCAAATGATTTAAACTTAACTTTCGTGGTTGATGAGGAGCAAGCTTCACGACTGGCGGCAAAATTACATTATCTATTGCTGGAGCAATATCAGAGCGGGTTAAATGTGCAGTTAACCTGGCAAGAAGAATTCGGCCAAGTGCCAGTGCAAACTAAAATGCCGTGGTGGCAATCACGGAGAAAAGAATTATTAGCCTTAGCTGAAAAATCATCTCCACTTTATGTTTATTCATCAGAATGCCTGAAAGAAAATGTTCAGCGTTTAAAACAATGTAGTGCTGTTGATAAAATATTTTATTCGATGAAAGCGAATAATAATCGTCAAATCATACAGAATTTTTATCAATGGAATTTAGGCTTTGAATGCGTTTCATTAAATGAAGTGGAATATATTCTTAAACTTTTTCCTAATATCGATCGTAAACGAATTTTATTTACACCTAATTTTGCGCCGCGCAATGAATATATTAAGGCCATTGAATATGGAGTGATGCTCACTCTAGATAGTCTATTTCCATTACAAAATTGGGCAGATACTTTTAAAGAGCAATCGATTTTCCTGCGCGTGGATTTAGGCAAGGGCAGCGGCCATCATAAGTATGTGGTTACAGGTGGTGATCAATCTAAATTTGGTATTCCATTGGCAGCGATCGAAGAAGTCAGACAAATTACGCAGAAATTCCAGATTAATGTGATGGGATTACATAGTCACGCGGGCAGTGGTATTTTAAATCCGTTGCATTGGCAACAAGTTTTTGAATCAATGACGCGATTATTGAATTTATTTCCGAACGTTAAAATCTTAGATATTGGTGGTGGATTAGGTGTGGTTGAACGCTTGGGCCAACAAGCACTCGATTTATCAACAGTGCAAGAATCCTTGTTGAAGGTCAAACAAAATTATCCGCAACTACAATTATGGATGGAACCCGGGCGTTATTTAGTATCCGAAGCCGGTGTTTTATTGGCGAAAGTGACGCAAACCAAATACAAAGGTGATTTACATTTTGTGGGAATTGAAACTGGAATGAATTCATTAATTCGACCTGCGTTGTATGGTGCTTACCACGAAATTGTAAATTTAACGCGATTGGAGCAGAAAAAAATTCAGCATGTGAACATTGTTGGTCCGATTTGTGAATCTGCAGATACGTTGGGATATTCACGCTCGTTACCGGAATGTCGAGAAGGTGATGTTATCTTAATTGCTAACGCAGGCGCATATGGTTACAGCATGAGTTCACACTATAATTTACGAGCTCCGGCAGCAGAATATTATTTAGACCTCTGTGAGAAAGCTGAGGCTTGTAAAATTTATTAAAAAAAAGGGTCTTGAGTAAAACGTCAAGACCCACTATTTTTTAAAACAATTAAGAATGAAAAATTTCGCAGGTTGCAGTTCGATTATCAACTCCCGTGTTGGGATCAAAGTCACCTGTAACGATAACACGCACTTTTGTATCATAGAGATCTTTCATGTTAACAACAGTCGCGCAATTAGAGTCATGGCTAAGGTCGATAGTTTTGATCTCTTGACCTTTGCCCATCATTGCGACCCAACGTAAGCCGAATTGATAATTATTTTCATAAACGGATATTCGACCCGGTCGACTCATACTGAAATGAACTTCCTGATCATCATTCGTCATAGCGAGTAATTCATTGGCAGGATCTCCTGATATTAACTGTATGTTACCCGCAAAAATGGAACACCCTACTAATGATAATGCAGCAATTGCCAATACTTTCTTCATGACCTTTCTCTCTTATGTGTATGTAGACCACAATTTTTCTACTTTTGAGTTCAAAGTGCAAACAATCTAACTACTGAGTATAATGTCTATTATTTAATCATTTTTGTATTATGCTGCGTATTTTTTCCTAGCACTTACTGTTAAATTTATGTATAGTTTCCGGGTATGATTAGACCAGTTTCCCTTTATATCGGCCTGCGTTACACGCGTGCAAAGCGACGTAATCGCTTTGTATCTTTTATTTCCCTTGTGTCTATGCTGGGTATAGCGCTTGGTGTAGCGGTATTAATCACCGTATTATCGGTGATGAACGGTTTTGATTACCAAATCCGTAAGCAGTTCTTTTCGGTGGCCCCGGCGATTACTGTTTCTACACGTCAGGATATATCTAAAATTTGGCCAGAACTGAGTAGACAAGTCAGTCAAGTAGAGGGTATAGACACCGTGGCACCTTTTGTTAGTGGCAAAGGCATGCTGACTAATCAAGGTTTAGTCAGTGGTGTTGAGGCTCTAGGCGTTATTCCTGAGCAGGAAGCACAGATTTCATCGATTCCCAGCAAAATGACTGAGGGCAAATTTTCGTCATTGACCCCCGGTTCCTATCACATGGTCATTGGTAAGAAGTTGGCTTCTTCGTTGGGGCTCATGTTGGGCGATAAAGTTAGCTTATTCACCTCGCAAACGACAACCACACCTTTTGGCATGTTACCGCGATTTCGACAATTTACCGTCACTGGAATTTTTGATATGCAAAGCGGTTTTGGATTCGAAACCGGTGTGGCCTTTATCAATCTAAAAGACGCTGAAAAATTATATGCGCCTGACGTGATTGGTGGTTTGCATTTACGTCTGCACAACGTATTTCAAGCACCGGAAATTTCAGACAAATTAAATTCGACGTTATCTTCTAATTATTATATTTCAGATTGGACGCAAACTTTTGGAACTTTTTTCAAGTCATTAGCGATGGAAAAAACCATGATGTTTGTGATTTTATTGTTGATTGTAGCCGTAGCGGTATTTAATTTGGTGGCTACGTTGATGATGACCGTCAATGAAAAACGCACCGATATTGCGATTTTACGCACTATTGGCGCGAGTCCACGCACAATATTGACTATCTTTATTATTCAAGGTGGTTTAGTTGGAATTGTGGGAACACTGATCGGTATCGTGAGCGGTATTTTATTAGCGCTCAATGCAACCGAAATTGTAAATTGGCTACAGCATGTTTTCCATTTAAATTTAATCTCTTCATCGGTCTATTTCGTTAATTATTTACCGTCACGTTTGCAGTGGACTGATGTCGTGAATATTGCTGTTTGGGCATTTGGATTAAGTCTAGTTGCGACTATTTACCCAGCTTGGGTTGCTTCACGTACGGAACCTGCGGAGGCATTACGTTATGAATAGTGTGGTATGCACCGAAAATCTCAGCAAAATTTACACCGATGCAGGTCAACGGATTGCTGTATTAGAAAATGTAAATTTTAATGTGAAAAAAGGCGAGATGATTGCAATCGTAGGCGCCTCGGGAGTGGGAAAAACCACGTTATTACAATTGCTCGGGGGCTTAGATAAACCAACATCAGGTTCGATTAAAATCGATAATGTGGAACTGACGACTCTAAATGAAAAGAAAAAAGGTTATTTGCGTAATCAACACTTAGGTTTTGTTTATCAATTCCATCACTTATTACCGGAATTTAATGCATTGGAAAACGTTTGCATTCCATTATTAATTCGCGGAGTAAACCCAAAATTAGCGCGTGAAAAAGCGCTTTATTACATTGAGCAAGTGGAATTATTAAAACGAATCACACATCGTGTAGGTGAATTATCGGGTGGTGAACGTCAACGTATTGCGATTGCGCGGGCATTAGTAACAGAACCCAAATGTGTTTTAGCCGATGAGCCTACGGGAAATTTAGATGAGACCACAGCGAGTCATGTGGCGGAATTATTGCTGTCATTAAACCAGCGGTTACAAACCAGTTTTGTCATCGTCACCCATAATAAATCGCTTGCACTCCGGATGCATCAAACCTTAACCTTGGAAAACGGACAATTAAACGGATAATTCTTTTTGAGCGATATTAAAAAACAACAAAAAAAATATTTCATCGAGCGTGAAGCGGGTGGTGATAAAGCCGTATTAGTGCATGTGGAACTTCCTGCAAGTTCTGCTGATTTAACTGAATTTAAAGAATTAGTTCGTTCAGCTGGAGCGAATGTTTTAGCTTTAGTGACGGGTAGGCGCGATAGACCGGAATCCAAATATTTTGTTGGGAGTGGTAAAGCCGATGAAATTAAGCACGTAGTTAGTGCGAATGCAGCTGAAATTGTTATTTTCAATCACGATTTAACGCCAGCACAAGAACGTAATTTAGAGCAGCTCCTTCAATGTCGAGTGATCGATCGAACAGGATTAATCCTTGATATTTTTGCGCAACGCGCGCGAACGTTCGAAGGAAAATTGCAAGTGGAATTGGCGCAGCTTAAACATTTGAGCACTCGTTTAGTGCGAGGTTGGACTCACTTGGAACGTCAACGCGGTGGTATTGGATTACGCGGACCGGGTGAAACCCAGTTAGAGACCGACCGACGTTTAATTGGTTCGCGCATGAAAACAATTAATAAGCGTTTGCAAAAAGTAGAAGTGCAGCGCGATCAAAGTCGGCGTTCACGCATTCGTGCCGCTATTCCAACAATATCTCTGGTGGGTTACACCAATGCCGGAAAATCAACTTTATTTAATAGCCTCACTGAGGCGCATGTATATGCGGCCGAACAATTATTTGCGACATTAGATCCGACGTTACGTACGCTAGAAATTCCATTATTAGGAAAGGTAATTATTTCTGATACTGTAGGTTTTGTTCGGGATTTACCGCATGATTTAGTGGCTGCCTTTAAGTCCACGTTAGAGGAGACACGTCAAGCACAATTATTATTGCACGTAATTGATGCTCATCATGCAGAAAAAATTGATTTAATTAATGCCGTTGAAAATGTATTAACGGAAATTGACGCACATGAATTACCCATTTTAGAAGTCTACAATAAAATTGATTTATGCGAAGAAACCGAACCACGAATCGATCGCAATGAAGAGGGTCTACCTTGGCGAGTGTGGTGTTCGGCTTTAACAGGTGTGGGTCTCGATTTATTAAAATCGGCTATTTTAGAGCGCCTGGGTGATACTGTCGTAAATTGCGAAATTATTTTAACTCCACAAGCAGGGCGTGTGCGAGCTAGTTTATATCAACAAGGTGTGGTACTCAGTGAAGAAACGCAAGAATCGGGTGATATAATCCTGCAAGTTAGAATGCAACGCATAGAATTGGAAAAATTGCTCATGCAAGAAGAGGTTAAACTCCATGTTGCTTAAGAGCAAATTGCTCCGTACAATTTAAACCTACTTTCAAGCTTTATCGGAAAATTATGGCAAAAAATATAATCATCTTGGGTACCCAGTGGGGTGACGAGGGCAAAGGGAAAATTGTAGACTGGCTAACTGATCGCGCGGCAGCAGTGGTCCGTTTTCAAGGTGGCCACAATGCAGGTCATACTTTAATTATCAAAGATAAAAAGACTATTTTACGTTTAATTCCCTCTGGGATTATGCATGAAGGTGTATTCTCGCTGATTGGTAATGGAGTTGTTTTATCTCCAGAAGCTTTTATCACCGAGATGGAAGAGTTAACCGCGAGTGGAATTCCCGTCGCTGAGCGTTTGCGAATTAGTTCGGCTTGTAATTTGTTGTTACCGTATCATGCAGAAATTGATAAGGCGCGAGAAATTCGTTTAGGTGCTTCTGCTATCGGCACAACCGGTCGCGGAATTGGTCCTGCCTATGAAGATAAAGTCGCACGTCGAGGTGTGCGAGTTATCGATCTTTTTTATCCTCAACAATTGCGCGAAAAAATTGAAAGCATGGCTGAATATCATAATTTTATGCTCGCACATTATTATCAACAACCGACTATACCACCCGAAAAAGTTTTCGATCGCCTCTTAGAATTAGCCGAAAAAATAAAACCGATGGTGGCGGATGTTTCGAGTTTATTAGCTCAATTACGCAAAGAAGATAAAAATGTTATTTTTGAAGGTGCACAAGGCGCTTTATTAGATGTGGATTTAGGCACTTATCCGTTTGTGACTTCATCTAATACTACAGCAGGTGCAGCAGCAACGGGTAGTGGTTCAGGACCTTTATATTTTAATGAAGTATTGGGTGTCACTAAAGCTTACGTGACGCGTGTGGGTTCAGGTCCTTTTCCAACAGAATTAAAAGACGAAATGGGTGCACGCATCGCAAAACGCGGTCATGAGTTTGGATCTGTTACAGGAAGACCACGCCGATGTGGATGGTTTGACATTATTGCTATGCGTCGAGTGATTCAGGCGAACAGTTTATCTGGAATTATTTTAACGAAACTAGATGTGTTAGATGAATTTGAAACCATCAAAATTAACTGCAGTTATAATTTAGATGGAGAAAAAATCGTAGATTTTCCATTCGATCCTGGCATGGTTTCGCGTTGTAAACCGGTCTACGAAGAAATGCCAGGCTGGCAAGAATCTACAGTGGGAATCCGCGATTTTGCAAAATTACCGAAGGCTGCTCAGGCTTATATTCGACGCTTAGAAACCTTATTGGAAATTCCCATTAATATTATTTCCACGGGCCCAGAGCGCGATGAAACTATTATTTTACATGATCCGTTTGGCGTGACGAAGAAGAGTACTGTAACACAATCTTAAAATGAACTATGCAAGCAAAAAGGAGAAATGCATGCAATGGTTGAATACACGAAATAATTATGGATTTGTCTTACGTTTTTTACATGCATTAATTTTTATTCTGATCGTCTTGCAATTGATAATCGGAATTTTTATGGATGATATTCCGAAATCCTATCAAGGTTACGTTTATACTTTTCATAAATCATTAGGTGTGGTCATCTTTTTCGTAGCGATTATTTTTGTGATTTGGCGATTATTCAATGTTAAGCCGCGTTGGCCTGAAAATATGTGGACATTGGAACGAGTCGCTGCGCATACCGTGCATTTTTTAATTTATTGTTTAATTATATTAATGCCATTAAGCGGATGGATTATGTCAACCGCAGCAGGAAAACCGCCTAATTTTTTCTGGTTGGGTGAGTTGCCTTTACCTGGTATTCCCGTTAACGAAGCGATATCAGATTGGGGTGCTAAGCTACATTATATTTTTGCGTGGATATTGGGTATTTTAGTTTTAATCCATATATTAGCGGCATTTTGGCATTATTTTGTTAGGCGCGATAATGTCATGCAACGAATTTGGCACTCTTGAAAAGAAATAAATAATGAGCCAGGATCTTCGATCCGGGCTCGGCTCGCAAAAAATTAAAGGCCTTCTACGGTAACGACACGCAGTGGCTGCAATCAAAAAACGCTTAAAATATTGGGCTGTATCCAGTTATTTTGTTTTGAAACAAATACTTGGAAAAAATAGATCAATGCTTCCCTCACTATTGATATTCAGCATCGTTGTTTAAATATTGCACATACCTTGGTATACTATCTCGTCTAACCAAGCCGTGAGGTAATTGAGTCGATGCGAAACCATACTACATGCCCCCAGAATCTTATCAAAACCAATCAAAATAAACATGCCACGATTTTTACTTCTAACCTTACCGCTACTCAATTATTTGAAAAGCAAGTCAAATCTTCGCCTGATAATATCGCGCTTTCTTATCTAAGTCAGAATGTAACTTATTCTGAATTACAAAATAAGGCCGACATTTTAGCCGTTCATTTGCAAAATCAAGGTATTAGTGCTGGCTCTATCGTTACTGCTTTTTTAGAAAATGGAATTAACGCAGTAGTTAGCATGCTAGCAATTTTAAAAGTAGGCTGTATTTATTTACCTTTAGATCCGCTATATCCTGCAGAAAGAATTAATCACATTTTACAAGACAGTCAAACCCATTTTATTATAACTAACAATAAATGGGTAAGTAAGATAGCATCTTATTCTATTCGTTATATGACTTTAGAGTGTGATTATCATTATCCTGCAGCGCAGGCTCGATTTAAAAAAGTCGAAGTTCGAAGCCAGGATCCTGCTTATGTTATCTATACCTCAGGTTCTACCGGTAAACCGAAAGGTGTTGTTATTTCTCATTGTAATCTAATTAATATGGCTCAGGCCCAAATTCAGGAACTTGAAATTAATTCGAGTAGCCACATTTTACAATTCGCTCCTATTAGTTATGATGCTTCTATTTGGGAAATATGGAGTGCTTTAGCGAGTGGAGCACAGCTCTGCATTTTCCGAAGAACAGAAAGTTTTTCTACACAAGAACTTATTGAAATGTTAAGAGAAGAAAGCGTTTCAGTAATGACCTTATCGCCTTCGGTATTAAGAAATATGCCTAATGAAGATTTTCCTGCTTTAGAAGTTATTGTGAGTGCCGGCGAAGCATGCACAAAAGATATTGTAGAAAAATGGAAAAATGTTCCATTATTTATTAACGCTTATGGCCCGAGCGAAATCACGGTTTGTGCTACTTTAAAAAAATATCGCTATGGAAATGCAAACAAAATAACAATTGGAAAACCCATTGCAAATGTTAAAACGTATATATTAGATGAACAATTAAATTCCGTTCCTGTGGGAACCGTGGGTGAATTATATGTGGGTGGCGCTGGTGTTGGACAAGGTTATCATAACCGGCCTGAATTAACCGCGGAACGTTTTATTCAAAATCCATTTAATGATGCACCTGATAGATTATATAAAACAGGTGATTTAGTGAGATTGAATGAAGATCAAGAATTAGAATTTATCGGACGTTGTGACGATCAAGTTAAAATCCGAGGATTTCGCGTTGAATTAGGCGAAGTTGAGCAGGTAATATTAACTCATTCTGCGATTTGCCACGCTAGCGTGACTGTTTCTGGTGATAGGTTAATGGCTTATCTTGTCATTCATGAAAACCAAGCTGAGCTTAATTTGAAAGAATTAAAATTATTTCTACAAAATCTACTGCCGCATCATATGATTCCAACTGAATTCATCATCATCGAAAAAATGCCTATGACCGCTAATGATAAAGTCGACAGAAGGAAATTGTCTGAAATGCAGGGTAAAAAATTAATGCTTAATCAACAAGGTTCAGGAAACTTAACCACAACAGAAGCGAGTATAGCCTCAATTTGGTCACAACTTTTAAAAATTAATATTAAAGAGATAAATAAAGAAGACAGTTTTTTCGATCTCGGTGGTACATCTTTAACAGTAATAAAAATGATTGCCACAGTGAACGATTTATTTAATATAGAGCTTGATCTAGCAAAAGTGGCTACTAAGTCATTAGGTAATATAGCTTCGGTAGTGAATTATTTCACGGCTGACGGACAATCTCATTCAACTTCATCAATTGAAAAACCGACTACTTCGTATCTGATAGCCAATAAAAATGGTACACAAGAACCCCTTGTTTTAATTCATCCGGCAGGAGGATCAGCGGTAGATTATTTAGGACTTTCGTCCTATATGAGAGATCGTCCAATTTACGGAATGAATGACCCTCGCTTTGGAGATCCAGCACACGCATTTACCTCGATAGAGGTTATGGCAAAGGAATATATTGCTATCCTCGATAAGTTAGGAATTTTACCCACTAACCTAGGGGGATGGTCATTTGGAGGCGTGGTCGCTTTTGAAATAGCAAGACAATTGGAAGCCAGGGGCCATTATATTAATCAAATTTTCTTGATTGACGCTTTTAATGTAAGAGCTCTATCAAAGCAACCGAAATTTAGTGAAGAAGATATGGATCGGATATTAAATGCAAAAGGATTGAATAAAAGTTCAGAAAATTATCGAAAATTTTTATTTGAAATAAAACATAATGAAAAAATCGAACTGCTGTATCAACCTCAAACAATTAAAAGTAAGATTATTTTATTAAAAGCAGTAGTTTCGGATGAATATTTGAAAAATTTAAAATTACCATACATGCCATATAATGGATGGGAAAATTTAAGTGCGCAAACTATTGAAGTCTATACATTGCCATGCACACATACTGAGTTATTTAGCTCAACGCATGTACCCATTATTGCTGAATATCTAACAGCATTGCTTGAACACAAGATTGCATTAGCATCTTAAGCTATATATTTTTGCATGGATGTTGATCCCGGATCCGCGATCTGGGCCACAGAATTTATTTAACGCCGCAACGCATTTCGCCCAAGGATATTTGCATCAGCATATTTTCCGTGGCAATACGAACGTCTTCTCTGCGAGTACAGATTTGCTCTAACTTTTGGAATTGATTAAATAATTTGGTTGGAGAAAATAAACATTGCTGAGAAATCATTTCCTTTTTTAAATTGTGCATTTCTGATTTTAATTTCAAAGCTTTTTTCTCATCAGTGCTGTGAATGCCAAATAATGTTTGAAAAAAACCTTTTGATTTATGCTCTATTTTTTTTGAGATTGTCATCAGAGTATTTTCCAAATTGAATATTTTATTTTGCAGTTCACAAATATTTGTGAAAATAGTGGTGGCTTGGTGTGTTGTGTTTTTAAAAAGGTTAATTTCTTCTGCGAGACATTGATCTAGATGACGCAGCAGAACCAAACAATTTAAAAAGAGTTCAAATTCACTGATTTCCTGGGTGAGTGGGTGGGGAATTAATTTTAATTGTGCTCGAAGCTCGCCAAGTTCTTTATTTACGGCCTCAATTTTTTCAGTTAATTGACTCTTTTGTAATGCTTCTTGCATTTGAACAATACCATCGCGAAGCGCTTTGGCAATATTTGGGTTGGGTTTAGTCTTTAAAGATGCTTCAAAGCTTTTAATTTTTTTTACGATAGAATATTTTTTTAAAACTAAGTTAGCTAGTTCTAAATTTTTTTTTTCTAATTCTTCAGCTAAATGATGTGACATTTATTTTTCCTTTTTCCCAACTGCGATGAGGTAAAAATTATAACAGTTGTCTGTTGCTAGAAAAATATTAAGTAGTTATTGCATGCTCAATACTGTGTCAGCAGACTGTTTGATGACTTCGGCAGACGAGGTTATATTAAATAAATTTCTTCCTGAATAGGCTAATAGATGAGCTATTGGTGGGTTCCGACGGTGATAAATTTCATCAGAGCCTATGGTCGCCACACCAAGTCCCAATGCAATACCGCATACGGCTCCTGACTTTGCCAAGATACCTAAGGCCAGCGCCCCCGCAAATAAAGAACCACCCGCGGTCGCGATAGCCAATCCTATTGAGACTGCTACAATCACCGCACCTAAAAGAAATATACCGGCGCAAGCCAGTTTTCGAGCTAGAGAACAGCTTTGATCTAATCGTGAGATCACTGTTTTGAAGTCTTGCTGTTTATCTGTATTACCCAAATTTTCTATCAAGGCAACAGCAGCTGAAGCATAGTCTGCTAATAAATTGGAATTAATTTCGGGACTCGCTTGTTTTATCGTTTCCAACACATGTTTTACAGCCTTTTCTATGCTGAGTAAGTTCTGCATGCTAAAAAGTTGAAGTTGGAGTAATGAATACTCAAGTTTTGCATTGCTTTGCTCTACAAAATTTTGTATATCTTTTAAATTTTTAAAGAGATTCTGCATTTCGTTAATATAGGCTGATAGACAAGGTGGTATATCCGAATATAATCCGGGCGTAGTCAGCAATAAAGTTGTTATTTCATCCGTTGCTAATGATCCAACTAAATTAATGTAATAAGAAAAAATCAAATTATAAGCAAAGTTGCTCGGTTCTAAATCAGAAGTTGCTGGAAAACAAGCTTGTAAGTCTGATCGTATGGTATTTGTTGCTGGATCAATAATTTCATAATACGCAATACCCCAGGCTAACGTCATAAAGTTAATAAAATTAGTTCCACCACATTGGTGTAAAATATCATCGAATTTTTGTTTTTTTGCTCGAGGGTCTAAGTTTGCTTCTTTTGTATTAACTAATTTTTCCACAAGTGATGAATTCTCATGAAGCTTTTCAACGTCAATAATTCCATCTGGAAAATAGCTCTTGATGAAGGGTTGCAAATAAGGAGGGGATGGTAATTCATTGAAAATACGACTCAAATTTCCGTCTGCTTTACGAGCATACGTATTGAAGTTTGCGAGTAAAGTTTGGTTGTTTGTCTCATCGTTGAGAAACTTCGCAAAATTGCCCATTTGGTTTTGATCCTTTTGAATTTGGGTCAATCTTATTGTAAACCCTCAATCTTAGGGTATTCTTAATAAGACATGACAAAAAGACTTAAAAATCTTATATTTAATTTAAGATATTAATAGCCCGTTTATTGCTACTGGAGACAACGCGGTGATGTCCTTTGCAATTGAAATCTCGGTATGACGGATGCAATTGCAGCGTTAAGATTGTCAGTCGTTAATGCAAACTCGGGGTGCGTATATTCATTTAAGTAAAAACCATACGTAAAACATTTATTAAAGGGATTGATCAATTGCACCATATTCTTTGCGTATAATGCTTTTTTCACAGATTGGATTAGTATTTTTTTAATAGTGGCGTATTCTTTAGTAGTGATATTATTTAGAAATAAAAAGTCAGCAATTATTTTTCTGACTTTACCCAATTCGTCTGGATTTACATTATTTACTTTATCTTTGATTGCTACATTTAAAATAAAATCAATTGTGCTTTCTTTATTTTTAGGCTTAAAAAGCTTTTCGTTAGGAGCAAATAATCGAGCTCTAGAAGATTTCGTCGCTGCTTTAAAATTTTCTTCTTTCATTTCTAATGTAGCGATTGTTAATGAAGAGGGTGGTGATGAAGTCATTGCATTTGGTAAACTATCGGTAGTTTTAATTTCTTTTTTTGGTGCAGGGATTAAGTTCGCTTTTTCTAAGGTATTAAACACCAAGGCTTGCTTATCTGGGTGAGATGAAGCGTTGATCCAGTCACTTTGCTTAAGATAAATAACAGAAAATTCATACATTTCAAAGAGACGTTTATTCAAAATATCTTGCGGTCGTGGTTCACCGGCTACATTATAGTGCAATGGACCATTAATTTCTAAGATGACTCGATTTTCAGGAAAGTAAATGTCGACAGGTTTTAGCTCCAGCGGGCTCGCTTCAGTTTCGTACGTGAATCCGTATATTTTTGCAAAGTTACCTACCAGACGTGTTACTGAACTTTGAAAAGTGAGCGGATGACGCTCTTGTTCAGCGCGATATTTTTTCAGAGCTGCATTTAATGAGTCTTCAATATGAGATGGTAATTTCAATTTAAAATAAAATCGTACTTGCTGGATTTTCTGTAATTCGCTAACTGCGTTGAGCCAAGGTGAGCGCTCGGTCATCGATCGTTCTGGATTTTCAAGCATGATTCTAGTATCTCTCTCAATAATTTTTATTATTGCCAGTAATAAGATGGTATGGGTTTGTGATACTGCTTCTGTGGGTGCCCCTAAAATAGCACATGACCACAGGAGGTCTACCAATTGTCTTCCATAGTCAAATAAGGATGTATTTTCTAAGGCTTCAGTGGTTAAAAGATCCAAGTGAGATAAAATTTTTGAGGAAAAATGATTTTTTAACTTATCGGGAAAAGATTTCCATTGAATACCGAGATTTGCCATATTTAATGTAGTTTTTGGAAAATCCAGTCCAGAAAAATGTTTTTCAATTGCGGACAAAAGTGCACTACGACAAGAAGTGAAATTGGCATCGGCCAATCTCCAGATTCTCATGGCGACCAGACCATTTAAAATATGCATTAATTCATTCGATTTGAGACTGTCTGCTTTCTCTATCGTGGCGTTAATTAATTCGTGCAATATCTCTTTAGGAATTTCTTTGGCTTGTTTGCGTCGTTGGCAGCCGTAATCTAGATTTAAAAGAATAAACCAAAGATTTGCCACACTTTGGCCATTAAAAATAGCGGATTGTTGTCGATTTTTTAAGATCCAATTTAATTGGAATTCAGGATCGATTACATGCTTATTACTTTTTACTTGATGAAAAAGATGAGTTAGGACACGGATAACTTCGTCTGTACTAGTGGATCGCATGCTTAATTCTCCATCTTTAAACATCCTTATTTTTGATTCAGATTGAATGGTTAAGTATAACCCAATGAGATTAAGAATTTGTTAAAGATGTCGTTACCTGATTGTCGGTCTTGAGGAAATCGACATTATAAACTTATATATCCTAGATCTTCGATAGGCAGGCTACCGTAGATCGAGGGCTTATTCTCGGCTTTTATTCAATTTTTTTAATAAACGTTGGCGCTTTAAGGAGGAGAGACGATCTATAAATAATTTTCCGTCTAAGTGGTCTAATTCGTGTTGAATGCATTTCGCCATGAAACCTTCGGCTTCAAATTCAACGGTTTTACCTTCACGATTGTGTGCGCGCACTTTTATTTTTAATGCACGTTTGACTTTCTCATAAATTGCGCCAGCTTCACCGACTGACATGCAGCCTTCTTCTTCGTGCATTTCGCCTTCGCGACTGATAATTTCGCCGTTGATTAAACAAAGTGGTTGATCTTTTTTAGGGGAAAAATCAATAACAGTAATATGTGGGGGATTTTTAATATCTAATTGCGTTGCAGCTAAAGCAGCGCAATTTTCGCTGTTATAATGCGTTTCAAACATATCGTCAATAATTTTTTGCAAATCAGCATCAAAGGTTTCGACTTTACGTGCAACTGTACGTAAACGAGGGTCAGGATATTGTAAGATTTTTAAAACGGTCATAGTACATTACTCAGCTAAAAATAGTGTGCCGAGAAGAGGACTTGAACCTCCACGGGGTTTCCCCCACAAACACCTGAAGCTTGCGTGTCTACCAATTTCACCATCTCGGCATAGGACGATATTTATAATCTTTGCCATCGTTAATGTCAACTTTACAGCCGCCAATCAATGGGATCTCGGCCTTTTTGTTCTAAAATCCGATTCGCTTTGGAGAAATGACGACAACCTGCAAATCCGCGATGCACGGATAAGGGTGACGGGTGGGGCGCCTTTAAAATGCTGTGTCTGAACGTATTGATTAAAGGTATTTTTTTCTGGGCATGGGAGCCCCAGAGTAAAAACACAATATCGTAAGGATGTTCGTTTAGGCTAGATATGACGTGGTCCGTAAATTGCTGCCAGCCCACATTAACATGAGATTGAGCCTTGCCATTTTCTACAGTTAATACATCGTTTAGCAATAAAACGCCTTGTCTGGCCCAAGCTTCTAAGCAGCCATGCGTGGGTCGTGGAATGCCGAGATCTTGCTGCAATTCTTTAAAAATATTTTCTAAGGAGGGTGGGGGTTTAATACCTGAAGGCACTGAAAACGCTAAACCATGAGCTTGGTTAGGACCATGATAGGGATCTTGTCCTAATATCACAACCTTTACCTTTTCATAGGCAGTTAATTTAAGAGCATTGAAAATGTTTTCTTGCGCAGGATAAATGATTTTACCTTTTGCGCGTTCTTCCGTGAGAAACGACATTATTTTTTGAAAATAACGTTTATTTTTTTCTTCACCCAGTACAGATTTCCACGAGAGCGTTCTTTCATCCATAATCATGCTGAAAATTCTCTTAAAAAGATTATTGAAATTCTGCGAGCATTATTGAAAATTTATTTGTGAATTAAATAAATATTAAATTAATTTAACTGCTTCACCTAAACCTAAATGTTTCAATAGATGTTGTAGTTTATCAGATTCTTTGACACCGACAAGCGGGCCAATCTGCACGCGATACATACGTCGGTTACGAAACGCAATGGCTTTAATTAAGATCGGTTGTCTCGTATAACGTCGAAGACGAGTTCGTAATGCTTGTGCATTGTATTGGCTTCGAAAAGTGGCGACTTGTAAATAATGGCGCTCACCATTAGCAAATAAAGTTCTTTGCATACGAAAAGGATGTGGACGCTCAAAAGTAATTGCTTTGACTTCAACAATAGCAGTTCCGCGATTAGCAAATCCTAATTTTTTTGCGGCGGCATAGGATAAATCCATAATTCGATTTTCAGCAAATGGACCACGATCATTTACTTTCACAATGGTGGATTTGCCATTTTGTAAGTTTGTTACGCGCGCGAAAGTTGGAATTGGTAAGGTGCGGCTTGCTGCAGTTAATGCAAACATATCGTATGGTTCGCCACTGGAAGTGCGCTGACCGTGAAATTTTCTGCCATACCAAGAAGCTACGCCACGCTGACGATATCCCGAAGCGGAACCTAATACATGATAACTTCTGCCCCAAACATAATAAGTGGGATTATTGCCGAAACGGCTTCTCGATAAAGGATGTGGAATGGGTTCAGGAATTTGACTAACATCGATGTCATGTAAGGGAGGTCCATCTCGGAAAGTGTGGACTCGGGTACATCCGCTAAAAGTAATGACGCAGAGTATTCCAATTATTGATATGATATATTTCATAAAGAAACAACTTTCCCTGTTGAAATCGGGTGTTAATTTATCATATTAACTCAAACACAACCAACGATAAAGAGCTTTATGGTGTTTCATGGATCAATTTGAATTCATTTATGGTTTTCACACAGTTAATTCAGTATTAACAGCAGAACCTAATCTCATTTCAGAAATTTTCATCTTAGCGAATCGTACAGATGAAAGATTGAATAAATTAATTCAAATTGCAACTAAAGAACGCATTAAATTACATCGCGTTTCTCGTCATGAATTAGACCATTTGGTGGGTAGTAATGCGCAACATCAAGGCATTATTGCGAAATGCCGCAGTGTTAGCGGATTTAGTGAATCAGTTTTAAAAAAATTAATTGAAGAAACGGATCACGCTGCAAAATTATTTTTAGTGTTAGATGGTGTGCAGGATCCGCATAATTTAGGCGCTTGTTTGCGTTCAGCGAATGCATTCGGTGTAAATGCAGTCATTGCACCTAAAGATCGTGCTAGCGGCTTAACGCCTGTTGCGCGTAAAGTTGCGTCGGGTGCTGCAAGTGTAACACCATTTATTCAAGTGACGAATTTAGCGCGCACATTGAAAATGATGCAAGATGCAGGGATTTGGATTGTCGGAACCGTTGCTGAAACGCAAACGCAAATTTGGGAAATTGATTTAAAGTCCGATATTGCAATTGTAATGGGAAATGAAGGACAAGGTATGCGTAAATTAACCCAGCAACATTGTGATTATTTAGCGAGTATTCCTTCACAAGGCACTGTGGAAAGTTTAAATGTTTCAGCAGCAACTGCAGTATGTCTTTATGAAGTTTTGCGACAGAGAAAATCAAAAAATTAATATCGCAATGTTTGCATTAATTCTTGAGTTGCTTGCTCTTGTGTTTCAATTAATTCAGCTGCTTTTTCTTCGATATCATCAAATTCAGTTTTAATATTTTTTAGAATTTTCTCAATTTCGGGCATGCCGTGGGGTTTAAATTGTCGGCTTAATGCACTGTGCACGCATAAAATAGCTTTTAATTTAAAATATTCAGCAAACGTATAATGTTCACTATTCGTTTTTGGTAGTTCTAGATGAAGATGAGTAAAACGATTAACTAACACATACAAAGGATCTAATTGCGAGAGCTCTTTGATTTCAAGTTCAGATAAATTTATACCGCCAAAAGTCAGCTGCATAACTAATTGTTGTTGCCAATGATCAATATTTTCTTGCCATTCTTGTAATTGCTTTTTCGCTAAGCTGTCTAGTTGTTTTAAAGTTTTATCGAGAGCGGCAACGTTCAAGTCTAAATTAATATCATCCGATAAATTAGTGTTGAGCTCACGAATATGCGGCTTGATATTATCGTCTTGAATAATAATTTGACGCACTTTCATTTTCCCAATCGTGGCATAGAGTGAAAATATTTGGCTAATCATGGGATGAAATGGGCCGTGAAATCCATCGCTTATTTGAGTTTCAGATAATAAATGGGGGACATCATTTTGTTTGTCTTGGATTGGCGTTGTAATTTGTGACAATACTTCGCGAAGTCCAAGCCATTCGTTAATAATCAATTGGGCACTCGTCGGGACAATCATGGGCATAGCTAACCTCTTTTAATGAGTGGTTAATATAACACCATTTTGTATGTCTCGCTACAGGGTGACATCGCGCGCCTCATCAATTTTTTTGATCAATTCCTGCATACCTGATACTAACTTTTGATTTGTAGCCTTAGAGTAGGGGTTGTAACGTTGAAGATCATAGAACAACTCCCAGGAATCATTGCAAGTCTGCTGCATAATGTCCAATAATTGGGTAAACCCTACCGTATCTAAGGGAGTAGATTCAGCGGGCAAAAGCTCTAAAGTCCTTCCAATCAAGTGGGTAATACATTGTGATAGTGCGGCACATTGGTCATGCTGATCGGGACTCATCTCAACCACATTAACGCCAAGATGAGTAAAGAAATTTTTCCAAAACACATATCGTTGATGCTGATCTCGAATCGAAGCCAACATCATTTTTTTAGCGAACTTCATGTGGAAAGAATCCGGTCCAAACATAGGGTGGCTCGCGATAATGTCCACGGTTGCCGGCAGTTTCGCTAACATAATATTAACGGGATAAACTTTCACTGAACAAACATCAATGATCGTGGCATCACTTCGAATTTTATTAGCAATATCCTCAATGACCGTTGCAAAATTTCGAATGGGTGTAGCGATAAAAATAGAGGTTCGTTGTAATACCTCGTCCAATTTATCACTTTCAATTTTTGGATCATAACTCTTAACTTCAAAATGTGGCGCTAAAATCTCTCGTAATAAAAGACCAAATCGTCCGAGTCCGATGATTCCAACATTTTCCATTTATTTTTTCTTGTAGGTATTTATTTGTAATTTTCGACATTCTGCAATAATAACTTCGAATATATATGCAATGGCATTTTCATCCAAGGGGCCGCGATTGTAGGCTTTTACAGCATCGATAATTACTTTTTCACGTTCGGGCCGATAAAAGGTTACATCAGGTCCAGAATGTTTTATTTTTACTGCTGAAATTTCCAAGGAAATTCGTGCGCGATCATTAATTAAGTCATGAATTTGATAGTCTAATTCATCGATTTTCTGACGTAAATGATCGAGTTCGCGTTCTTCAGCATTCATTTATTTATCTCCTGACGACGCTTTCGTACGGCTTCTGCTAATAAATTTAATATCTCGATACTTTCATCCCACCCCACGCACGCGTCTGTGATACTTTGTCCATACAACAATTCTTTTTTATCGATCAAATCCTGCTTGCCTTCAACGAGATTACTCTCGAACATCACTCCCATAATTTTAGTGGAACCTCCGGCAATTTGTTCGCACAGTGATTGAGCCACGATTTTTTGACGACGAAAGTCTTTATTACTATTGCCATGGCTCATGTCTACCATTAATGGATTTGAAACATTTGCTTTAGCAAGTAAATCGCTGGCATTATCTATTGAAGTCGCGTCGTAATTAGGACCTTGAGATGAGCCGCGTAAAATAACATGACAATCTTTATTGCCAGTAGTACTAATAATTGCGGCTAAGCCTTGTTTGGATACACCCAAAAAATGGTGTGGACTGGCCGCGGCCATTACAGCATCTACAGCCACTTGAATATTTCCCGTCGTGGAGTTTTTAAAACCCACCGGCATCGATAAACCGGACGCTAATTCTCGATGGATTTGACTTTCTACGGTGCGAGCACCAATTGCAGCCCAGGTTGTTAAATCTGAAATATACTGAGGAATGATATTATCTAAAAATTCGCTGCCGGTAGGGATTCCCAGTCGATTAATAGAAAGCAATAAGTTTCTTGCGCAATTTAGTCCATAATTAATATCGAAACTTTCATCGAGGTGGGGGTCATTTATCAAACCCTTCCAACCCACTTGCGTACGCGGTTTTTCGAAGTAAACCCGCATTATAATAAATAAATCTTTGCTGTAGTTCTGCACTATTTTTTCAAGTCGTCGTGCATATTCCACGGCGGCCGTAGCATCATGAATGGAACATGGCCCCACAATGACTATCAGTCTATCGTCATTCCCGTGAATTATATCGGTTGTAATTTGACGACTTCGCTCAATGTGCTCAGCTGTTTTTTCATCTAGCGGAAGTTGCTCCAACAACAAACCAGGGGCAATTAAGGCTTTTAATCGTGTTATTCTGAGATTATCGGTTGTTTTCATGCTGGAGCCTCGTTTGTTTTGTTTTTACTGTGAAAATGAAAATATGTTATCCTATCAGAAAGCATAACCAGGAGGAATGAACATGAAAAGGATATCAACCATTTTATTTGCTTCAACTTTAGGTGCTGCCGTTTTACTGACGGGTTGTAATTATCACGTTGGTGGCGTAGCTGGAGCTCGAGGCAGTTATAGTACTGGACCAGATTGGGGTAATTTTAAATGTACTGCGATTGAAGGCACTTCCGGTCGCGCTTCAATTGGTTGGGCAACCAGCATGAGTGATGCTAAAGACAATGCTCTCGATAAATGTCGTGCACATGCAGCGGGTGGCTCTTGTAAAGTTACTCAATGTGTAAACGAAACTAATTAAGTAAATAAAATTGTTCCGGTAGCCCGGTATTCTGGGCTACTAATGACATTAAATTAATTGCGTCAAATATTCTCAAAAAGGAGTTCAAGATGCATCGAGGGCTCAGCATCACTATTTTATCTGTAGCTGCACTATTAACTGCTTGTCATAGACCTGCACCGTTGACTGATTTACTGTATGCGGAAACGGGTTATTTATGTACCGCAGTGAGCACTTTGCATCCAGAACATCTCGCGTCGGCTTGGTCTAAAAAACCGAGTGTAGCTAAGGCTTATGCGCTCAGTCGATGTCAATCAACTAGCCGACAAATAGTGGATTGTAAAATCCAAGAATGTATTTATACCGGTTCGACGACCGAAGTTTCAACTGCTCGTTGGTACACCTGTTATATCAATAATCGGGATATTTTAGGAGTATGGGTAGGAACTTCGCACAATCGATTAGAGGCAGTGAAATGGGCCTTCAATCGATGTGTTCTCCTAAGCGGGAAAGCAAGCGCGTGTTACGTTAATTATTGCCGCTTATGGTAGTAAGTTGTGCGCGATGAAATAAAGGTCAAACATCCACTAATTACACTTTTTATTATTTTATCGACCTCACTTCTAATTGGGATGGGAGTTGATATTTTTGTACCTTCGCTTCCTCATATTGTCAGTTATTTTCACACATTTCCTTCAGCTACACGTTTAACGGTCACTTTGTATGTGGTGGGTTACGGTTGTAGTCAACTATTTTTCGGAATTCTGTCCGATGCATTCGGACGTCGAAATTTATTAATTCTGTCATTAATCGGTTTTGTGGTGACGGGTTTAGTAGCACCTGAAGTAAAACAGATTAGCACACTAGTTACCTTGCGTTTTTTTCAAGGGATTTTTGCGGGTGGAATAGGTGTAATGGGAAGGGTCATTTTGACGGATAGTTATACAGGACACACGTTAGCGAAATACGCAGTTTACATGACAATAGGGTGGGCAATAGGTCCTATTATTGCACCCTATATTGGGGGTTATTTACAAGAATATTTTGGTTGGAAAGCCTCGTTTTTATTTTTAACTGGTTATAGCTTTCTGGTTTTAGTTTTCGTGGTTTTACTACTGGTGGAAACACTCGAAAATAAAAAGCCCCTCAATTTTCAACGCATCATTCAAGATTGTCGCAGTATCGCGACAAATCATGGATTTATGAGCGCGTCTTCGATATTGGGATTAATTTACGGAATTATTTTAGTTTTTAATGTTGCAGGTCCTTTCTTAATCCAAAGTGTTCTACATTATAATGCGATTGATTATGGTCGAATAGCGCTAGTTTTAGGTCTTTGTTGGTTTATGGGAAGTTTAATTTGTCGTCTGATTGTTACCCGATTAAAAATGTATGCATTAACTGAATTATTTTTGAGTTTAAATGTGGGGATTGCATCATTAACAGTTATATTTGGTTTTTTTAATTTTTTAAATTTATGGACTTTAGTGATACCGACTGCCTTTATTTATATTCTTTCAGCGATAGTATTTTCTTATTGCTATTGGCAATGTTTAAGTTATTTTCCACAAATTGCAGGGACAGCCGGTGCGGCAATGGGATCGATTATGGCAATTTTAGGAGGCTTACTTTCAAGTATTGTCAGCTTTTTCAAAATACATGCATTATTACCTTTTGCTTTGGCATATTTAGTTCTAACGGTCGTATTATTGATTTTATATTCAACTTTAGCATTTAAACAATTTCGCAAATCTTATCAGAAAATGCAAAAGAAGGATTAATTAAAAAATATTGCCATTGGCGTTCGCAGAAAAAGCAGTGATTTGGGACGGCCTAGAATGAATTTTATTGAAGCATCAGTAATAATTTTATTTTTAGCGATAGTGACAGTGCCTCTTGCTAAACGTTTTCATTTGCCCTTAGAGATATTCTTAGTTATTGGTAGCGGTATTGTTGGACTAATCCCGGGATTGCCAATTGTTCGTATCGATCCCGTAATTGTGTTTAAATTATTTTTACCCCCAATTTTGTTTTATGCCGCGTATTTCACTTCTTGGCAGGAATTCAAAAAGAATATTCGACCGATTAGTCTACTTGCTTTTGGACTCGTGATTTTTACCACCGTTTTGGTTGCCGTTGTCGCACACTACCTTATTCCTGGATTTAGCTGGGGAATGGCATTTATTCTAGGTGCAATTTTATCACCCACCGATGCTTCTTCATCAGTAGCAATTATAAAAAAATTAGGTGCACATCGACGAATCGTAACAATTTTAGAAGGCGAGAGCTTGGTGAATGATGCTACAGCATTGATCTTGTTTCGATTCAGTTTAGCTGCGGTGCTGCTTGGAACATATTCCATCTCGGATGCTATTTTAAATTTCTTTTTATTCTTAATTGGGGGTGCTTTAGTTGGATTTATCTTGGGATATATTGCCGTTTTTATTTTACGTAAGATTAACGATTCACAAGCAGAGACAACGTTCACATTTATCATTGCATTTGCAAGTTATTTACTTTCTGAACAAATGCATTGTTCAGGTGTGATTGCCACTGTAGTTTGTGGAATTTATTTTGGTCGCAAACTCCCAATCTATGCTGCCTCAGAAACTAAAATTACCGCCAAATCCAGTTGGAAAACGTTAATTTTTGTTGTGAATGGATTTGTATTCACTTTAATTGGTTTGCAATTGCCACAAATTATTAAAGATCTTAAAGGCTATTCAATAATGAGTCTCATTCAGTATAGTGTTATTATTATTTTAGCTGTTATAGTGAGTCGATTAATTTGGGTTTATCCAGCGGCTTATCTTCCTCGCAAATTAATTCCACCAATTGGGCGGCGCGATCCCATGCCACCCTTGTCCATGCTATTTATAATTGGGTGGACGGGTATGCGTGGAATTGTTTCTTTTGCGGCAGCACTTTCTATACCGTTTCAAATTCAATTTGGCGTGGCGTTTCCCAATCGTAATTTAATTTTATTCTTAACTTATTGCGTGGTTGTGGCGACCTTATTTATTCCTACTCTCACCTTGCCATTTTTAATTCCAGCATTGAAATTAACCGAGGATCCGTCTCTTAAGTTGAAAGAAGAAGCCTCAGCGAGAATTCGAGCGTTAGAAGGCGTGATAGATCGTATCAGCGAACTCGTTAAAAAAGAAAAAATACCCAATCATTTGTTTGAAGAATTTCGCAAACAAATAGAGCGTCGACTAGAAATTCTTCGAACCCAATTAGATGAAACACCTTACTCTACCTTAAACAAAGAATACTCTGGACTTAAAAAATTGGCATTAACAGCTATTGCCAGTGAAAAAGAAACTTTAAATAATCTTCGTAAATCAGGTGAAATTCGGGACGAAATTTTTCATAAGTTGTCGGATGAGTTAGATTTGGAAGAAGTTCGAGCGCGTAGTATTCGATTGTAACTCCTTCTGCAATGCTCAGAGCTGACCCACTCTTTTTTAGTTAGAATTAACAAGACTCATATTAACTTAACTGAAATGCGCTCTAGATTTATTTGAAATTAATCTTCTCGTAACAGTAATTTGTTTTACCTACTTAAATGATTTAATTTTATAACTTTATAGATTACTATTGAAGTTGTTAAAAATAAATTGTTTATTATCCGCTTTGAATCTTAACTTCACTTTATTGGATATAAAATGAAAAAAACTGTTGTGCTTCTTGATGTGGATAAAACTTTAATTCTAGATGACGGTGTTAAAGAATTTTATAATGAAGACTTGATTCAAGCTTTATTAGAAGCGAATCAAACAGAAATTTATCTTTTTACCAATATGGGATTAGAAGATATCCCAAATCTAATCGTAAATCCCAACTATTTATCCCGGGATAAACTATTATCTTATTTAACAGGGAAAGGATTTACAGTTAAAGGTGTTATTACCCCAGCCGACGTTGGATATGAACAAGGATTGGGGGCAGCGTTTCACGATTTTGTCGAACCTCAATATGCTAAACTACCAAACTTATCGCTTAATGCTTTATGGCACGATGCTGAATTTGAGCTCGCGCTTGAAAAACTCACGGAATATATAAAAGTTTGTACTGATAAAATATCCGAAAAATTTGGTCCAATAAAAGGTGTTATGTTTGAATATGCACTACCATTTTTAAAGGACGAATATGATTATTGTTTGCTATTTGACGATATCGAAAAAGAAATTAAAGCGGTCATAGTAGCAAATGAAAAAGTGGAAAAAGACCAACGAATGACTGTATTGACTACTCAGGTTAAAGGTAATCTTAATAAACAGGATTATCAAAAAATTATTCAGAATAAATTGGCTCTCATAAGGGTTAATGATATCCATAAAAATTTTTTAAAAGTTAAAAAAGAATTTGCTGATTCAGAGAAATTTACGACGCTTCTCAATAATTTTTCTAGTGACATTCGTGAAAATGTGAAAAAGCAGAAGCAGAAAGGAAAATCTAATGTTGAAATACTCCATAGTCCTGCAATAGAACTTCTGCAAAAAACCACAAAGTTGTTAACGGATTTGCGAGATCCCGACCTCGATAAAAAATTCAGTGCAATCATTGATTACGAAAAAAGTCTGCCTAATATTCCATTATGGTTAAATTTAGCAAAAATTGTGGGAGTGCTCATCGTGGCCGCTCTTGGTTTTGCTGTTGTAACCGCTATTCTTGCTGCTGTGTTTAGCGCAACGGGTGGGATACCCTTTTTTCCGCTGATTCCTCCTGCGATAGGCTTTATTGCAGCGGCCACGACAACACCACTACTCCCTATTACTTTTGGGTCTCTCTCATTAGTAGCAACGGGTCCAGGTATGGTGGTAGGTGGTATCTTTGCGCTTACAACGGGAGCTTTCCTTTTTCAACCGAATATCCTATTAAATGATGCCAATGAAATTGTGGAAGAGGCTAAGGCAGTTTACAAAAATCGATAATAGAATGAAATGCAAAAGGATCTTGCCACAATAACATATGACTACCATCGAATAATGTCAGACGAGAATTTTTAATTTGCTGTAGTAAAGCCAATTGATTGGCCAGCGGAGCGGTATTATCAAAACGGCCACCACAAATATAAGTTTCAGTTTCTATTTGCGGTAAGCGATTGTAGGTATTATGAAATTTACGTGCGTGGATTTGCCGATCGCGATATACAATCCGATTTGGATTATGCGCATTTAATTGAAAAGCTTGCAAATAAGTTTGATATTCCTGTTGATAAAAAGCAGGATATTCTTCTTTCCATTTAGGATCTTGTGCACGTGTATCAGCCGCCTGCACCCAAAATGCCGCCATTTCTTCTAGGCTCATTTTGGATAAATCGTAATTATGATAAGGAAACGATGAACCTCCTTGACCACCTGAACTAGTCACCACTAAAATCAATTTTTCCACATAAGTCGGATAATTAATTACAAATTCTTGCGCGATCATGCCGCCAAAAGATTCTCCCGTGACATAGCAAGATTTCCAATCTAAATGGTTTAATAATTTTTTTACATCGGTTGCATAATCCAACATTGTCGGATTTTCAGTAGGAGAGTTGGATTGCCCAATGCCGCGTGGATCGAAACTTAAAATTTTAAAGTGTCTTACCAAGTGGCTATCAAAAATATTAGGATGTTGGCGTAAGTCACTCGCAGTCCCAGGAATAAATAAAAAATTGGGACCCTCACCGTGAATTTCATAGTAAAGTTCTAACTCTTCAGAATGCAGAAATGGCATAGTATTCCTTTAATTTTCGAATTCCAATAAAGTTACCCCTTCTGGCAATAAATCACCGATTTGATAATTAATCGTTTTGATTTTCCCTGCCTCAGGCGCAAAAATAGTATGCTGCATTTTCATAGCTTCTAAAACCATTAACTTATCACCAGCATTAACTTCCTGTCCCGGAGCGACGCAAATATCAACGACTGTGCTAGGCATTGGCGAAATAAATTGTGCCTGTTGTGAAGTTAAATGTGTTACATACGTCTTGGGGTTATTTAAAGATATTTTGTAATGTTCGCCTTGATAAAATAAATGAATTATTTCTTTTTTATGAAAAACCGCTGCAGGATAAGACTGGTCGTTAATGTTGGCTAATAATTCAAAATTATTTTTCCAGTGGACCTGTACCTTTAAATTATCCATTATTATGCAATCATGTTTTTGCTGCGCGCGAATTTTGTAATGTTGGTTTAAATGCCAGAATTGTAATATCTGTTCTACTTCTGAATTTAAGCGCCAATGATCGCGATAGTTCCAGGGTGACGAAGCATCATTCGATTGTTGCGCTACTTGTTTGGCATTTAATTCACGTGCATGTAATTCAGCAATCGTGGCTAGAGCGAGAATATGCGGTGCTAACTTATCCGTAGACGGCAATAAGCTATTTTGATGCTCTTCAATAAATCGAGTTTGCAGATTAGCTGCAATAAAATCGGGTTGTTTTAGTAAGCTCGATAAATACTGAATATTATTCTCAACGCCGATAATATAAGTTTGACTAAGCGCTTCTTTCAGTTTGGCAATCGCTAATTCCCGCGTTTCAGCCCATGTAATTATTTTCGCAATCAAGGGATCATAATAAGGGGTGATGTTATCACCTTGTGTTACACCGCTGTCTATACGCGCGTGTTCAATGGGAAAATGTAATACCTCCAGATGACCAATAGAAGGCATAAAATTCTGTTGCGGATTTTCTGCATAAATTCGTGCTTCAATCGCATGTCCATAATTTTGAATCTCATTTTGTTTTAACGGCAGGCATTCACCACTCGCAATTTTTAATTGCCATGCTACTAAATCTAAACCCGTAATCGATTCGGTAACCGGATGCTCGACTTGTAGTCGTGTATTCATTTCCATAAAATAAAATTCATTTTTCGGAGTGACTAAGAATTCGATGGTGCCAGCACCCACATAATTAATCGCTTTTGCGGCTAATACTGCAGTTTGACCCATTTTATCACGCAATGTTTGCGGTAAATTAGGGGCAGGGGCCTCTTCAATAATTTTTTGATGACGCCGCTGTATCGAACAATCGCGATCAAATAAATAAACTGTTTGTCCTGTTTGATCTGAAAATATTTGCACCTCGACATGCCGAGCGGGTAATAAATATTTTTCTAATAAAACCTGATCGTTATCAAAGCTGGCTTTAGCTTCTTGTTTGGCTTCTGTTAACGCATTTTTAAATTTTTTGGGATCAGTCACTAGGCGCATACCCTTTCCACCACCACCGGCAGAGGCTTTAATTAATATGGGGTATCCCATTTTTTCTGCAGCGGCAACTAAAGTAGCTAAGTCTTGTTGTGCGCCTTGATAACCAGGAACGACAGGAACATTTGCTTTGTGCATAATTTCCTTTGCTAGCGCTTTATCTCCCATGGCTGCAATTGCTTTAGCCGGTGGACCTACGAAAATAATCTTATTTTCAGCACATAAACGTGCAAATTCGCTGTCTTCAGCCAAAAATCCATAACCTGGATGTATGGCATCAATTTGATACAACAGTGCAATTTCAATAATTTTATCACGGCGTAAATAACTTTGACTGCTGGGGGGAGGGCCGACGCAAATAGCATGATCTGCCATGCGCATCGCTAAACTTTGGTTATCTGCTTCGGAAAAAATAGAGTAAGTTTCAATTCCCATTTCTTTCGCAGTTTTAATAATTCGGCAAGCAATTTCCCCACGATTGGCAATCAAGAGTTTCTTTATCATTTATTCTAAATCCTTGCACCAGTTCGGTTTACGTTTATTTAAAAATGCAGTCAGTCCTTCCTGCGCTTCATTGGAGATTCGAATTTGTGCCAAACGGGTAGCTGTTTCATCGATGACTTGATCGTCAACCGGCTGTAATTCATTTAATAATTTTTTAGCTTGCATGATCGCTGAAGGACCATTTTGACAAATTAATTTTGCCAGCTCTTGCGCTCGAGGGACTAATTCATCACGCGTAGTAATAACATCCACTAAATTAATTTTCTTTGCCTCTGTGGCATCAAATAATTCCGCAGTAATAAAATATCTTAATGCTGCCGGATAACCAATTCGGCGTAGCACATATGGTGAAATCGTTGCAGGAATAAGTCCTAATTTAGTTTCCGTAAAAGCAAAACGCGCTTCTTCATCGGCCAACACAATATCGCAACACGCAATGATGCCACAACCGCCCCCCATTGCTCGGCCGTGTACGAGAGCAATAATGGGTTTAGGAAATTGAGCCATTCGCTGTAAAAGATACGCTAATTTTAACGCGTCTTTTTTATTTTGTGGGAAAGAATAATTAATCATGTGCTGCATCCATTTCAGATCAGCACCTGCACTAAAATGTTGTCCATTGGCATTGATAAAAACCACACGAATTTGGGGCTTTTTTTCAATTTCATCCATAGCATGATCGATTTCTTCAATCACAAAATCGTTAAAAGCATTATGTACTTCAGGTCGATTAAATGTGATAACACTGACAGGTTCATTTAATTGAACAGATATCGTAGAGTAAGTATTCATGTTATTCCCTAAATATACCAAAAATAGTGTCTGGGATCGGTGCGTTTAGCGCAGCTGAAAGCGAGAGACCGATCACTCTACGAGTATCTAACGGATTAATAATTCCATCGTCCCAGAGTCGCGCGCTGGAATAATAGGCATTAGCATGATCTTCATAACTCGTACGAATGCTTTGCATAAATTGTTTTTTTTCATCGGCGGCCCATTGTTCATGGCGTCGTGCAATTTGATCTTCTTTAACTTGCGCTAAAACATGCGCGGCTTGTTCTCCACCCATAACAGCGATACGGGCATTTGGCCACATAAATAGAAATCGCGGATTGTATGCGCGTCCACACATAGCATAATTACCCGCGCCATAGCTATTTCCAATGATAACGGTAATTTTAGGTACTTCAGCAGAAGCAACCGCGGTAACCATTTTAGCGCCGTGTTTAGCGATTCCGCTGTGTTCGTATTTTTTGCCAACCATGAAACCCGTGATATTCTGTAGAAATAATAATGGAATTTTTCGTTTGCAGCATAATTCAATAAAATGTGTACCTTTGAGCGCAGATTCTGAAAATAAAATTCCATTGTTAGCAATAATTCCGATGGGATAACCGTAAATATGTGCGAAACCGCAAACTAATGTCGTTGCATAATTTGCCTTAAATTCCTCAAATTCAGAGGCATCCACAATTCTGGCAATAATTTCGCGAACATCATAGGGTATGCGCGGATCAGCATTAATGATGCCGAGAATTTCTTCTTCTGGATACAAAGGTTCTCGACTCGGTAGCGTTTGTAATTTAATTTTTTTAGTACGATTGAGCTGCTGCACAATTTCACGGGTTAATGCTAAGGCATGTTCATCATTATTGGCGATATGATCAGCTACTCCTGAAATACGACAATGAACATCAGCACCACCTAATTCTTCTGCACTAACCACTTCGCCTGTTGCCGCTTTCACTAACGGTGGTCCGCCTAAAAAAATAGTCGCTTGTTCGCGCACCATAATAGATTCATCAGCCATTGCTGGAACATAGGCGCCTCCCGCCGTGCAAGAACCCATTACCACTGCAATTTGTGGAATATTTTTTGCAGACATGCGCGCTTGATTATAGAAAATTCGACCGAAATGCTCACGATCAGGAAAAACTTCTTCTTGCTTTGGTAAAAAAGCTCCGCCGGAATCTACTAAATAAATGCAGGGAAGATGATTTTGTTCTGCAATTTCTTGAGCGCGTAAATGTTTTTTTACGGTAATCGGATAGTAGGTTCCGCCTTTAACCGAAGCATCATTCGCTACGATCATGCATTCTTGTCCGTTAATGTGGCCAATTCCAGCGACCACACCACCAGCGGGCACATCATCATCATAGAGTTTGTAACCGGCAAATTGGCCTAATTCTAAAAACGGTGAGCCGCGATCTATGAGCTGCTCAATGCGAGCGCGTACTAATAATTTTCCTTGCTCGATTTGTCGTTGGCGTGCTTTTTCAGGGCCGCCTTCTCGAATCAATTGACTCATCGTATTGAGCTTATCAATTTCCTTTTGCATTGCTGCATAATTTTTTTTGTAATTATCGCTTTGCGGATTCAATTGAGATTTAATAAGACCCATGTTATTCCTTAGCTATAATATTTCTACTGCGATTGCTGTGGCTTCACCACCACCAATACAAATTGCAGCAATTCCTCTACGTAAATTTTGTTTTTTTAATGCATGTAGTAGTGTAACTACAATACGAGTACCCGAGGCGCCAATCGGATGACCTAACGCGGTTGCACCACCGTGAATATTTACTTTTTCAATATCGATGCCACAATCTTTGATAGCCACTAAAGCAACTGCAGAAAAAGCTTCATTAATTTCAAATAAATCCACTTCATCTAGCGACCAATTTGCTTTTTTTAATACGCCTTGAATAGCATTAACTGGAGCCGTCGTAAACCAAGCGGGTTCGTGCGCATAACTATAATGCGCAATCATTTTTGCTAGCGGTTTTATTTTTCGAGTTTCTGCTTCATTTGATGACATTAGAATAATAGCAGCAGCACCATCGGAAATAGAGCTTGCATTGGCGGCGGTAATTTTACCATCTGCACGAAAGACTGGTTTTAATTGCGAAATCTTTTCGGGTGAAACTTTAAATGGAATTTCATCATGCTCTATATTTTTCGCTTGTTTATTTTCAATAATTGAAACGGGTTCTATTTCAGCCTGAAAACTTCCATCTTCGTTGGCTTGTTTAGCTCGAATTAAAGAACGTTTTGCAAAATTATCTAATTGTTCACGGCTAAATTGATATCTATCCACACACATTTCTGCGAAATCTCCCATTGCTTTACCTTTATCGTAAGCATCTTCCAAACCGTCTAGCATCATATGATCGTACATTGTGGCATGTCCGAGACGATAACCATAGCGCGCATGTGGAATTAAATAGGGTGCGTTCGACATATTTTCCATTCCACCTGCTAATACAATTTGAAATGAACCTGCGACAATTTCATCGTGTGCCAGCATAATACTCTTCATTCCAGAACCGCAGACTTTATTAATGGTGGTGCAGGGTGTTGTATTTGGCAACCCAGCTTTTAATGCAGCTTGACGTGCTGGTGCTTGACCTAAACCAGCCGGTAATACACAACCCATTAAAACTTCTTGAATGGCATCAGATTTTAAATTCGCACGTTTCAACGCGCCTTTAATCGCGTAAGCACCTAATTCTGTAGCGGGAATATTTTTAAAAAATCCACCGAAATTTCCAATCGGCGTGCGAGCAGCACTCACAATAACAATTTCTTTTTGCATTTTTTTGCGACCTTAATTTGTTTCGCGAAATAAACCACGTCCGACGACAATGCGTCGCACTTCAGAGGTTCCAGCACCAATTTCATAAAGTTTGGCATCACGTAATAATCGACCGGTAGGGAATTCATTGATATAACCGTTGCCGCCTAAACATTGAATGGATTGGAGTGCCATTTGAGTTGCATTTTCGGCGGTATATAAAATTACGCTGGCAGCATCTTTTTGCGTAATAGTGCCATTATCACAAGCTCTTGCGACCGTGTAGAGATAGCAGCGACTGGCGTTTAACACGGTATACATATCTGCAACTTTACCTTGAATAAATTGAAATTCACCGATAGGACGTCCGAATTGTTGACGATCGTGTATGTAAGGTAATACTACATCTAAACAAGCTTGCATAATACCCACAGGACCAGCAGCTAAAATAACGCGTTCATAATCCAGGCCAGTCATTAAAATTTTGACGCCCTCGTTTAAATTTCCTAATAAATTTTCTGCAGGAATTTCACAATTTTCAAAAACTAATTCAGAAGTATCTGAACCACGCATTCCTAATTTATCGAGTTTTTGTGCGGAGTAAAATCCAGGTGTGCCTTTTTCCACAAGAAATGCGCTAATTCCATGTGCATTTGCTTTGGGATCCGTTTTAGCATATACAATACAAACATCTGCCTCAGGTCCGTTGGTGATCCACATTTTATTGCCATTCAAAATAAAATGATTATTTTGACGTTCGGCTCTTAATCGCATGCTCACAACATCGGATCCTGAACCCGGTTCGCTCATTGCTAACGCACCAACAAACTTTCCATTGCAAAGATTCGGTAAATATCGAGCTTTTTGTTCGTTATTTCCAAAACGCTGTAATTGATTCATACATAAATTAGAATGCGCACCATAACTTAATCCAATGGCTGCAGAGATACGACTAATTTCTTCCATCACAATCACATGCGCTAAATATCCCATGTTGGTGCCACCATATTCTTCTGCAGTGGTCATGCCTAATAATCCCAATTCGCCCATTTTGGGCCATAATTCTCGAGGAAAATGATTGTTATGATCGATTTGACCAGCTAATGGTGCGATTTCCTTTTGAGCAAATTGTTGTACTGAGTGTCGTAGTAGTTGGTAAGTTTCATCAAGTTGGAAATCTGGACCGTTTATCATGCTGTATTCCTAATGTGATATGAGTTGATTCCGTGATTCAATCAGCTTACTATTGTAACCAATTCCCAACAAATGTTAAGAAACATCATGACTACACCAGCAATACCAATATGGGTGCATTCATTAGCTGATTATCGACTAATGTTTGATCTCGATGACAAAGCCTTAAACAAAACCATCTTAGATTATCCGGCAGGAATTTCTTGTTTCAATGCGCAGTGGCACGCGCAAGGACCTAATAACGTTGTGAGTGCTGATCCGTATTATGATTTAGCGCCGTTAGATATGATGAAGCATGTAGATTTTGTAATTCAAGAATTATCCGAAAAATTAGACCATTATCTCCATCTTTTGCAACCCGCAGGCGAAAAAGAAATTGAAAATTTACTGAATGTTTGGAATCAATACGCACAGATTTTTTTAGCGGATTATTCTGATGGGCAACAAGAAGGGCGATATCGAGCAGCAAAACTCCCTACATTGCCGTTTAAAGATCAAGAATTTGAATTGGGACTGTGCTCCAATCTTTTATTTCGCGAGCGTCATTATTCGGCAGAAACGATTGTGAGTGAATTAGCGCGTGTGGCGCAAGAAGTTCGAATTTTTCCGTTATTAGATCAAAATGGTGAAATTGCTAAAGATTTAGGTCCGATTATGCTGCTGTTGCAACAGAAGAATTTTGGTGTCGAAGTTAAAACTGTGCCTTACACATTAATGAAAAAAAGCAATGCGATGTTGCGTTTTTGGAGTAAGGAATGTGTGGTCCTTTAATGGTAAGCTCTCATGTATCGTATCTTGCGGCCTATTTTATTTAAATTTCCCACTGAGTTTACTCATCATATTGCGCTGAATTTTTTAAAATGGAGTGCACCACTTCATAGAATTAAAAAAAATCTTCAACGGTTCCCACTAAAACCATGCAAAGTATTCGATTTAAATTTTCCAAATCCTGTGGGATTAGCTGCTGGCTTAGATAAAAATGGCGATTATATTGACGCGCTTTTTAGCTTAGGATTTGGATTTATTGAAGTAGGTGCTGTTACACCAAAACCTCAAGCAGGCAATCCGAAGCCTCGATTATTTCGATTGCCTAAGGCAATGGCGCTTATTAATCGCATGGGTTTTAATAATAAGGGTGTCGATCACCTTGTTAAAAACCTAAAAGCACGCCGGATTCCTGGAATAGTGGGTGTTAATATCGGAAAGAATTTAACGACGCCGATTGAAAATGCTTATGCAGATTATGAAATTTGTTTACGGAAGATTTATTCCTATGCCGATTTCGCTACCCTCAATATTTCCTCTCCGAATACTGCGGGATTGCGTGATTTACAAAATGAGACGTACTTATTAGATCTTTTGACGCGAATAAAAGAGTTGCAACAAACCTTACAGCAAGAATATCAAAAAAAAGTTCCGATTCTCGTGAAAATATCTCCTGATTTATCGAATCAAGAAATTGAGGTAATGGCAAAAATTTTCTTGCAAGTGGAAATTGAAGGAATTATTGTAGCCAACACCACAATCGATCGCACTGCGGTAAAGCATTTAAAACACGCAGACGAAAAGGGCGGACTCAGTGGAAAACCTTTATTAAATAAAACTAAACATATTATTTCTTATCTACAACAACAAACGAAGGGACAAATTCCCTTAATTGCGGTCGGTGGTATCATGTCGGCAGAAGACGCTAAATCTTTATTGGACTCTGGTGCCCGCTTAGTGCAAATATATACGGGTTTAATTTATCAAGGCCCGAGCTTAATTCGAGACATTGTCGAGAAACTTTAGGAGTATATTATGAGTCATGGACTTGAGTTTCATATCAGAGAATCTTATCAAACTGCTTTAGCAGCATTAATTGAATATAACAGTAACGAGCAACATTTTCGCCGCACCCAAGAAATGGCAACCGCTATGGCAAAAGTATTAACGAACAACAAATCTATCTTGGTCTGTGGAAACGGTGGTAGTGCGTGCCAGGCTATGCATTTTGCAGAAGAATTAACCGGTCGTTATCGCTCCGATCGAAAACCGCTTGCCGTTATTCCATTAACTGACTCTTCACATATCACTTGCGTAGGTAATGATTACGGTTTTGATCAGATATTTGCACGCTCGGTAATGGCATATGCCAAAAAGGGTGACGGATTATTGCTCCTGTCTACCAGCGGAAATTCTAAAAATCTGGTGCGTGCAATGGAAACAGCTAAAGTGATTGGTGTAAAAACGTTTGCTTTGTTAGGCCGCGGGGGTGGGGAGCTCAGCGGGATCTGTGATTATGAAATTATCGTCAATGGGGCGACATCCGATTGCATTCAAAATCTTCATATGATTATTTTACATGTTTTAGTTGAATGCATTGAACGCATTTTATTTCCAGAAATATATGTTGGTAATTTTGAACCACTTACTAGTATGACATAAGTCAGAAAATATTCTAACAATTAATATTGTTTTAACTTTTTCTTGTTATATTGCATTATGCAGAAGAAGTGTTGACGACTGTTCTGAAAAATTCAATAAATTCTGAAAAACACATGGCTATAGCTGTGTGCTTGGTATTTCATTTATGCCCATATCAAGGTGAGACTTCAGCAGAGGAAGGGAGCAAATATGAAAGAAAAAAGGTTAACATTTGCCGAAAAAGATAAAGCATTCTTACAGAGTATCTTAGACGAAGAAGTAAGTATTTTAAACGAATACGCTAGGAAAAATCCAGGGGATTTTCAAAGTCGGCAAGCAATCTACGAGATTGATAATAAATTATTATCTTTCATTGTTTTTCAACTTCAACCAGACACTTATCTTTTATTAGATAATATTAAAAAATCAGGTGCTTCTGGTATCTATATTAAAGTTCGAGTTTTAAAGAAAAAAAATTTAGATTCTGCATTTGAGTTAACCGACAAAATTATGGGACTTAAATTCAGATTTCGTTATCCGATTGGCCCTAAATTAATAGAACATATTGAAGGACCTGAATTACAAGATCTGATCAATGAAATTCAAGACGGCAAATCAATCTCTCCAATTTCATGTAAAAATATTATTATTAGCTTATTACAGGAAATCTTTGATTTACACAAGAATGATTATTTACACGGTGACGTGCATTCCCAAAATATTATAATAGCTGAAAAATATCAGTCGTGTTTAGTAGATATAGATGATGCTAACGCCATTGAAAGAATAGAAAATATAGAAGGAGTTCCACGCCAAAAAGTTACTTCCAATTTTTGCTTTCGTGAAATTAGTATAGTAACAGAGAAAAAACAAATTTATGAACGGTATTCAGATTTCTTCTCGGTTGCAATTACGATATTAAACTTAATATCAGTCATGTATAAAAGATTTAAAGAACCTTACCTTATTCCTTATTTTTCTCTAGTTTTGGCCATACTGACGAAAGAAAAAGAATTTGAACGTATCGAGGACTGCAAGCTATACCTTGAAACTTGTAATGATATTAATGAAAAGAAAAAGAATGAGATACTCTCAAATTTGGCCCAAGAGCTGTTGCGTTTTTTAAAGAAGGTAAAGAAAAAATTTCCGGTTGCAGACTTGGGCAATGAGTCTCGCTCAGGTATTAGTTTGAATATACCCCATAATACATATGTTAATATTTTCTTTTTAATTAAAATGTATCTCGAAATTTTAAAAAATATTTACCCCAAATTTATCTATATCAAAGAAACAGAGCATATTATTGAATACTATACAGAAGTAATTGGGAAGTTGAACAATGAAGTCGAGGACAGTGAGAACGCTGACAGTAATGACAAGAAAGTTGTTTATTCGCACGAAAGCTCTGAAAAATGCTCAAGTTTAAATAAAGAAATTGAAGAAAGTGATAATAAAACATATCCGGCTGATAACCATTTAGAAATTAGCGAAAAAGATATTCTTACCCAAGAAAAGTTACAAAGATTTACTGATTTACATTTCAAGATAGCTCAAGACGATTTCGAATTAACTTATCCTAACGACAGTCATGCAGACATCAAAACGAAAAATGCGAACGCGCAGGTATTTTATGCGGAAATTTCTGCACTAATTAATAACCGCATTCAGGAAAAAAGTAATAAAATTATCTATTTTAATAAGGAAAGTTTTCATCCTGACTATGAATTTTTGAAAGAGTTGTACTCAAATGCATTTTCTTATCTTTTACTGCAATATGCGTTTAAGCCTACAGAAGTAAATAAAGAACGATTAAAAGATTTAGTAACATCAATCTGTCAAGCTTTAATGATAATAGATGTAAATGACTTTTGCGAAGCGCTGGTAAAGGCCGAAACAAAATTAGCTGTGGATGATCAAAGCGCGCTTAAATATTATTTGTCAGATGCGATTAGTAAGAAAATGAAATTAATTCAGGCGCAAGATGAGAAACTTAGTGAAGAATTGGCAAAAGAGGCAACGAGCAAATATACGATGGCTCTTGGGATCTTTCGGCCAATGCCTCCTTTTAATAATACGAATTCTGAAACGCAACCTGGGACGAAACCCATCCCGATTATCATTCAACGATCCAGTCCTAAGCAAAATGAACATTTAAATCAAAACTTATCGCGCAGTGCTCAAGAATCTAAGGGGAATGATGCTTTTGATTTTTTCTCTCCGAATAAAACTATTTCAAAGTAGTTTCAAAAAATTCGAATTACATTAGTTGGTAATTAGGCCCATCGCCACCTTCAGGTGTTTGCCAAACTATATTTTGTGTAGGATCTTTAATATCGCATGTCTTACAATGAATGCAATTAGCCGCATTAATTTGAAAATGTGGCTTTTGCTCTCGCTCTACATATTCATAAACTAATGCCGGACAATATCGTGTTTCAGGTCCAGCATAAATCGGAAGATTAACGGTTACAGGTATTGTGGGATCTTTTAAAATCAAGTGACAGGGCTCGTCTTCTCGATGGCGAGTGGCTGTTAAATATACTTGAGAAAGTTTGTCAAACGTAATTTTTCCGTCTGCTTTGGGATAAGAAATAGGTTGAACCTTAAATTTAGGTTTTAATTTAATGTGGTCGGGTTGATAATGCATGGTCCAGGGAGCACGTCCACGGAAAATATATTGATCGACTGCAGCATAAGAAAGTCCGGTCCATAATCCCCTATGAAAACCAGGTCTGATATTTCGGACTCGATATAATTCTTTAAAAATAGATGATTGATCGAATTCAATTTGATATTGAATAATTTCTTGTTGTGATACTTCCTGCTGGCTTTGCATCAACACTTTTGCACAAAGTATTCCCGATTTTATCGCGTTATGAATACCCTTAATTTTTCCAACGTTCAACATACCCGCAGCGCATCCAATTAGCATCCCTCCTGGAAAAGTTAATTTCGGAAGCGATTGAAATCCACCTTCATTTAACGCACGAGCGCCATAGCTGATGCATTCTGCATTCATCAATAAAGGTTTAATTAAAGGATGAAGTTTTAATCGTTGAAATTCTTGGAAGGGGTCTAGATAAGGATTCTCATAATCCAAACCGACTACTAATCCTATACTTAGCAATTGATCTTTAAAGTGATAAATAAACCCTCCACCATAAGTTTTTTGATCGAGGGGCCATCCCAGCGTATGAATGACATAACCAAGTTTATGTTGTTCAGGAGATATTTTCCATAATTCTTTAATTCCAATAGCATAAGATTGCGGATCGCAGTTGGTTCGTAAATTAAAGTGTTGCATTAATTGTTGTGACAACGAGCCTCGACATCCTTCAGCGAAAATCGTTTGTTTAGCATATAAATTTATTCCAGGTTGGTAGCGTGGAGTAGGTTGTCCATGTTTGTCTAACCCCATATCGGCGCTCTGAACTCCAATGACAGCAGTTTTATCTTCATTTAAAAGCAGATGGCTTGCTGAAAATCCTGGGAAAATATTAATACCCAATGCTTCTGCACGTGAAGCTAACCATTGACATAATTCTCCCAAGCTAATGATATAATTTCCATTATTTTTCATTATCGAGGGAACCGGAAGTGAGAAAGATTTTTTCTCTGTCAATAAATAGAATCGATCTTGAATAGCCGATACAGTGATTGGTGCATCTGTTGTCTGCCAATCAGGAATGAGCTCATTAAGGCCACTCGGGTCCATTACCGCACCCGATAAAATATGAGCTCCAACTTGTGATCCTTTCTCTAAAACACAGATATTTAAAGATTTATTTTTTTTCTGGCTGAGTTCTGCAAGATGAATGGCTGCACTTAAACCAGCGGGTCCAGCACCAACAATAACAACATCAAACTCCATTGATTCACGCATAAAACTTCCTATTCCTGACTCATAATCTACAAAAAGGCTACTCTTGACCTGAACCTTAATCAAGTTCAAGATGCATACATTAAGACATGACCAGAGCTAGGAGTGACATGTCATGAAGGTGTTATGCGCAATTAAACGGGTGGTCGACTATCAAGTAAAAATTCGAATTAAATCGGATGGCACTGGAGTTGAAACTGAAAACGTCAAAATGTCGATGAATCCCTTTGATGAAATTGCGGTTGAAGAAGCTATTCGATGGAAAGAGCAGGGAATTGCCCAAGAGATTATTGCAGTCTCTATTGGTGACACCTCCGCGCAAGAAACTTTACGTCAAGCGCTTGCCCTTGGTGCAGACCGCGCGATTTTAATTAAGCCTGAGGGGCCTCTAGAACCTTTGCAGGTAGCCTTTTTATTAAAAGCGATCGTCGAGCGTGAAAATCCCCAGGTGGTAATCATGGGTAAGCAGGCCATTGATAATGATTGTAATCAGACCGGACAAATGCTTGCAGGATTGCTGGATTGGTCGCAGGGGACTTTTGCTTCTAAAATTGAATTTAATGATAATTTTGTTATAGTTACACGAGAAATTGACGGTGGATTAGAAACTTTGAAATTAAAACTTCCTGCTATTATTACTACCGATTTACGCTTAAATGTTCCTCGTTTTGCTAGCTTACCCAATATTATGAAAGCTAAAACCAAGCCATTAATAATCGAGACCATCG
>Ga0351887_10002_pt1 | contig 141591 bp, 118 predicted proteins | sample TotcelFGM3001L15_FD_206760 | JGI IMG/M metagenome (GOLD analysis project Ga0351887, IMG submission 206760) | Enriched cells from coal bed in the Powder River Basin, Montana, United States - Total cells FGM rep3 HSBNCT.FGM.300.1.L15 ...
ACACTTAGATAATATTTTTGAAATTGTCCCAACCCCCATGTATTGGTTAAACCCCCAGCAAGTTGTGATGGGCGTTAATTCACATACTTTACAGCAAACTGGAGCCATGGTATCTGAAGCCTTTGTAGGCAAAACAGTTTATGACTTGTATCCTAATCATCTTGCCTCTCATATCGCAGAACACAATGATCAGGTAATTTTACAGGATAGGGTTCTTTTTCAAGAAGAAACGATCCAAGATATTAGCTCTGGAGAACTTAAAACTTTTATTGCGATCAAAGCGCCGCTTCGTGATGATTACGGCAAAATTGTGGGGGTTGCTGGAATCTCATTTAATGTTGACTCAAAAAATGAAGCAATGCAGATTAGCAAGAATATCTTTGATCATTCTAATATACTTGAAAAACAAGGACTTCCCGACTATTCTAACGTTTTAATGCAAATAATAAAAAGTGGAATATTAGATAAACGAGACCAATCAAGAAAAAATTTCTGTTTTGGAATTAATAAAATTTCTCTTACTAAGCGAGAAATTGATTGTTTGAAATTAATAATGACCGGAAAGACCATTAAAATGGTATCAAATATTCTTGGGCTCTCACCGAGAACTGTTGAAGGCTATCTGGAAAATTTGAAGCGAAAATTTAATGTTAATTCTAAAGCTATGCTAATTGAGAAAGTTCTAGATGAATATTTAAAAATTGAAAAATTTAGCTAAATTTTAAAATGGAATTTGGGGTCAGGTCTGTGAGCGCTCAATAAAACTTTCAATTACCCACATTTTTTGAAACTGTAAAGCTAATTACGAGCTGTTATGGGCGTGAAGCTTAAATTATCCTCCTCACTCGTCATCTTCCTCCGTAGGCCGTGCACGGTATAAAGAAAAGCGCTTAAATAGCACGGCCGAAGAGAGGAAGATCCAAATCGACGAAATTAAAAAATTAACCATTTAAGATTATTTAAAATTTTTAAGATGTGTTTTTTACAGTGCTTTAATTTGGATTATCCCGACTTCGGCCGTGAAATTGCAAGTTCTTTTTCAGTTTATTAGACGACCTGCACGGGATAATGACGACGGAGGTGAGTCTAAAAAATGTGGGTAATTGAAAGTCAATAAAAGGCACCTAGAAATCAACTCCAGAATTCCGAGATAATCATCCTGCAAACAAAGCAGCAAAATTGATGCGAAGAGAAAATTGATTAAGTGTAGTAGTTCAAACTTGCCGTGACAATTAGGAATTTAACAACCTCTTATAGGCAGATTTTTGACGTTTCTCCATGACATTCACTATTTCCTCTTCCTGTTTCTCGAGCAGGTCAAATTTTTTAGACAGCTCCTCATACACATTTTGTGCAGGCTTATCTTGAAATTTTAATATGTTATTTGTGATACTGATTCGATTAATATTTCTTTGAATTAAATCAATTGTACTTGATAAGACTGCAACTATTTGCATTCGAGTCTCGCCAAGAGATTTAATATTCTTCATATTGATTGCGTATATATTAGAAAATAAGTGCCAAAACATTTTATTATTTTTTTCTGATTGCATTTGTTCATAGAAATCATTGTAGTAGTTTGTTGAAAGATTCAAAAAATTCTTAACTTGATCTCCGTACTCCTTGATTATTTTTCTAGCATTCATCAGTCCGTTAGGCATTACTAAACTATTTGGGTTCAAACTTTTCCCAAGCTGAGCATTCAAATAAAATTGCTCTTTCGCTAATGCTTGACGTCGTTCTTTATATTTTTTTCCTAATTTAATTATAATGTGGTTTATTTTATTGATAATCCTGCTTTCCTCATCATTATTTGTATTGTCATTACCTTCGGACAATTCTTTAATTTCTGAATTATTAGCCATCAATTGAATTGTATGCTTGAGTTGCTGTGTTGCTTGATGGCGTTGCATATTGCCCATGCTAGGCGTCGCCACTTCAATAATTAACCCAAAAATAATTGTTATAACTACTATTTTACTAGTAGGATGGATATCAAACCATTTTATGCCTTTATGACGAATCATCAAGAACCAAATAAAACAAACTAGAAGACATAAAAAATAAATTATAATTGCTAACACTAAGGGTCTCATGAGTTCGCCTAAGAAATAAGCCGGATTTAAACGAAAATCAGAAGATTTAAGCCATATATCAATACTATATAAAATCAATATTATTAACAAAATACCATTTTCAAAAATCGTGTTTTTTCTATTGATATTAATTTTATTTACCTGATTCATGTTATGTGCTCACTCTAAATCTTTTACTAAAGTTTTCGATCCTATAGAACCTAATCCAGCGGAAATTGACGCACGATTTTATCATGAGGTTGTCTAAAGAAAACCCGTATTTTACACGGGGTATTAGTCCCACTCCTGGGTTTAGTATGGAACCGGCTACATCTTAAGCGATTGATTAAATTGGTGGAGGCTTGCATAATTCTTAATAGGGTACTTAAATGTTTTGTGCCTCTTGCTGCTCCGAGATTTGGTTTTTCTGTCATGTAACTGCTGGTATAAATGCAAAATTAAATGATATTTTGCCGCAAAGCAAAAATATTCATTTGGCCGCATCCTGATTACCTAAAATGCAATTTTGATAGGACGCCGCACTTCAAATAAAAGCCCAGGCCACATTCCCCACCACTGCATTATAAATTCTCGGCTGATGACCATTAAAGCGTTGATAAATCGGATAACTGAAACCCAGCTGTAAAGTAAAATTGTGTGTGGAAAGCCAGAATGACGGTGTGGTAATTATTGTATTTCCTCCCGAATTTGGATCTGCTGCCCCCATGAGTCGAGTTTTCTCAATATAGGTACCATCCATTTCAAGAATTAATGCAATTAACAATTTCCCGTTAATAACAAAAATACTTTTTCCTAAACCACCTTGATAATAATATTGATTACCATATTTGACGGCTTGACTATTCGTGGTTGTTTGCAGTGTGCCGGGAGAAGTAAAAATAAACCAATCAACATAAGTGCGATTAAAAGTAGTACCTAAAAAGAAAGTGGGTGACCCATTTCCCGTATTCGGAATGGTTGTGCTGGAACCTGTGGGTAAAAAAAGCGAAAGCACGGCTGTAGCACGTTGATAATATGAATAGGTACTTTTTTGATAAAAAGCATATTCAAATTGGAGGAGAGTATCCTCAATACCCGAGCTATGATATCCATTTTGTTTGTAACTTACTGCATAAGGTAAAGTGAATAAAACTGAGGAAGTATCAGTTATGCCATATAAAAAAGAAGGTGCAACATCAACAAAGTGTTCAAGCTGTCCACTCAGCTTAGCGCCGAGCAAAAGTATTTGAGCATTATGCTTATCAATAACATTTTGACCGAAACTGACTAACGGACCAAGTTCTTGAACAGTCGGCATTGATAAAATTCCAATTTCAGGGGGAGAGGGTTCCTGAGTCTTAGGAGCGGTTTGGGCGGCGATAAGATCCACCCGAAATATTAAAATAAAACTGACTGTAATAATAAATTTATTTTTCATAAATATTTATGCTAATGGATATTTTGAAATCTCGTCCGAAATTCAAACACTTAATCCAAGTCCTTTATTGGTGGTTTTATACTGTTCGTGTTAGTTTGTCAAACGGACTTAAAGTGATCTAATTCTTTGACAGTTTACTAACGAATTAGTGTAATTTTTTCTGCTAATTTTGGGGGTTGATAGAGAAGATGGAGCATCAGGAATGCATAACGCTTCACATTTTATAGTCCGTTGTGTTCGATAGATATATCCTATTAAACGGGATTCTTGATATAGGTGTGGTGGTTTCCTGAGATTATTTTTATGAAGTGTTTGAACGGATTTGTTCCCTGCTGGTAAATCAGCTTAATTTATTAGCCCCGCCGCAAATAAAAAACCAATCCTTATATATGATGATTCTGTGTTACAACTGCAGGTGGAAGTTTGTCATAGTTTATATTTAAATTTTTGAGTGAGAGAATAAAATATCTTTTTCTTCATCACGTAGTGTGAGTATTTCAAATCCGGTCTCCGTTACCAGAATCGTATGCTCCCATTGCGCGGATAGACGACGATCTGCTGTAACCGCAATTGTCCAATTATCTTTGGTAAAACACTTAATTGCTGCTTTGCCCTGATTAATCATGGGTTCTATCGTGAATGTCATTCCGGATTTCAATTTTAAACCCATACTGCGTTTGCCATAGTGTAATATTTGGGGCTGTTCATGCATCTTTTTTCCAATGCCATGACCACAATATTCACGCACTACAGAGTACCCATTTTTTTCGGCATGAGTTTGAATGGCATAACCAATGTCACCGAGTGTGGCGTCAGGTTTAACTTCCATTATGCCTTTATATAAACACTCCTGTGTAATTGTGACAAGGCGTTTAGCGTGAGGGGCAACCGAGCCTACACAAAAAGTTTTACTACTATCGCCATAATAACCATTCTTAACTACGGTTACGTCGACGTTTATAATATCCCCTTCTACTAATACTTGATTCAAAGAGGGAACACCATGACAAATGACTTTGTTGACAGAGGTATTGACTGTATATGGATAACCGTATTGGCCTTTACTTCCGGGTGAAGCATTTAACGTTTCAATAATGTAGCGTTCGCAAAAGCTATCGATCTCCGCAGTAGTAATTCCAGGTCTGATAATGTCGTTTACAGCATCGAGTACTTTCCCGGTTAGAGCCCCAGCTATTCGCATTTTCTCAATTTCTTCGGGAGTTTTAATCAAGGTGAAATCAGTTTTCACTTGCTTAGGAGGAACCATTGCTTATCCTTACAACTTAAATGGTTAATTATAGGGACTTATGTATAAATGGAAAATTATATTTTTACAACTACCCACATTTTCTAAAGTAGTTTGCGCCGTTTTAATGGTGTGTAAAAGCATATATCACGAAATCACTCCGCGCTCGTCATTGTTCCCCGCAGGCCGTCTACAAAATAAAGAAAGATATAAAAATATCACGGCCGACGAGGGAACAATCCAAATTCGCGTACTTTAAAAAAACTCACGATTAAAAAGAGAATCTTTCTATATCGTAAATTTGAATTATTCCGATTGTGGCCATGATACTACAGCATTTTTCTCAATTACTGTAGAAAGCCTACACGCAATAATGACGAGCAAGGTTTATTTAAACCATAACTGTGGGTAATTAAAAGGATAGTAGTTGATCAGTTACAAAGTAACGAGGATATGAGTGATACAATTTAGGGTACATTAGGCCTCACGGTATCCCGGTATTTTTTCCGGGTATCAATTTGTGGATCATTGCTTATAATCGACAATCATTATTGGAATAGGGAAAGGTTTCAAAGGCAAGGGTTAAGTACGAGAGTAACAAATGAATCTAAATTATTTAAAATTAAGCTTAAGTTCAAATCTTTTTATATTTAATAACTTACGTTCTATTTTATCCGCCAAAATCAGCATGTTGAATCAAGGTCTTTTCTCCAATCAAAATGAAATCATGGTTTTTGATGATGCGATGACGATTTTAGGTCGAGGGGTCGCATTGGAAGAGCGATTAAAATAATAAAAAACGATGAGTAAAAAGAGATGATAAATCAAAAATTTTGTTTCAGTATGGGCCTCGTTATTTGTGTAACTTTATTTTTAAGTGGCTGTGTCATGCCTTATTCACCTCCAGTTCAAGGGCCGCTAGCAAAAATAGGCATGCTGAACCAGAATATTTTTTCCAATCAAAATGAAATAGCTATTTTTGATGATCCGATCGAATGCAAAAGGAGACACGCACTCGGAAATCTCGCTCAACGTTGGAAAGGAGAGCCTACACCCATTCCCGCTAACAAGTTAGTTACTCTTGATATCTACCATCTCGCTGGTATTTATGACCCTCAGGATTTCCCCATTTCTTTTTTCCCAGAAGAAAATGCGACTTATTATGTGTCAACGACGAACACACCGAAAAATTCGATGCGTTTAACGACAAGCATGCAAATTCTCAAAACCGTAAAAAACAGCGATGGCACGGTCAGTTACATACCGGTTACGTTTATCAAACGAAAGTTACAAATAGAACCGTTTTTAGGAGGTACGCAATGCGTAGATGAAGACGTTCAGGTTTTGTTGAGAAAAAAACTGATGGAATCCTAAAGTATCGGTACGAATAAAATTTTAATTTATTTAAAAATGATCGATGAAATAAAAATAAAATATAAATATATTAAGAATCGGAGCAGGTATGAAATTGGTAAAGCGAAATTATAAAATATTATTACTAGGAATTGTAATCAGTCCTTTGAGTGGATGTGTCGATATTCCCGTTTCGATGAGTTCTTCCGATTTACAACAAATGCGCCACAACCATATTACAATTATCGCAACTACCATACATGGTCGGGAGCCAAAGGCATCGGTTGAAACATTAATATCTGGTGCTGGAAATAATGTTTTTGCGACTCAAAGTTCACTAGGACATGATCTTGCGGTGGAAAATCATATCGAGGATCCTTCTGATAATGTCTTACGTTTGCTAGTCAGCAATTTAAAAATGAAAGAAAAAACGTTTAATTGGGATCTTCCAGAAATTAAGAGTCACAAACTTGAAAATGTAGACCGATTTGATAATGAAGCGGGAGATATCACCATATTGGATTTAAATTCTAATGGGTGGCATCTTATTCATTCTTCTATTTCACCTATAAAATATAAATTGAAATTTAATGTTACTGCGCAATTGATAAATCATTCGATTCTTTACAGCATGTTGCCATACAGTGGGCCTTTTCGTACCGTTTGGCAAAGCACTTGTCGCTATCAAAGTAATGATTCATATAGTCTAGCGGAATATAAAGTTAACGAGGGTGCTTTGATTAAGTTGGCTATATCTAAAGGGGCGACTTATTGTGCTAAGCAATTAGCATCCAGTTTTGAAAATGGGATGAATGAGAACATGCCCATTTCCATAAATAAATAAAATTTTGTTAATTTGATGATGTTTTTAAGTTATGAGGTTGTTATGAAAAAAAGATATATATGGATGGTCACGGGGACAGTTCCTATTATGATGTCAGGCTGCGCGACAGTAATAAATGGTCCGCAACAAGTTGTGAGAGTTTCGACGCCCCACACGAATAATGCAACTTGCATTCTCTCAAATTCCAAAGGGGAATGGATACTTAAAAGCACGCCGGGAAATATTAAAATTCATCGTGACTCTGAAAAATTATCCGTGCTTTGTCATAAGAAAGATTATGCCGATGGTTCTTTGCAGGTTTCTCCATTGTACAACGGTGGCAACATGGGCAACCTGATATTGGGCGGACTGGTTGGTATGGTGGTAGACGCAAAATCGAAAGCAACTTATAGTTATCCGGCTGAAATTAGCGTTCCGATGCGAAGTCTTATTTATCCATATTATTAAATATAAGAATAAATTTTTTTAAGTTTGTTTGGTCATTTAGAAACTAAAATATAATGGCTCTTGTTGTTAAGAAGTCACCATTCCCGCATGGAAGCGAGAATGATGTTTTAGTATCGTAAAAACGCTTACCGAGCTTCCCGTTTTATATTTTTTATGGAGAAGTACGCCCATAAGAAACAGCAGAAGTCTTTTCTTCTTCATTATTTTTTTGCAAAGCCTGCTTTATTGCAGGGAAAGTTTTTTCATAAAATATTTGTACTATAGGAAGACGCTTAAAAAAATGGCCTGATCCACGCTTTAATGCGGCATCCACTGTGTTATGCCATTCCTGTAATAAATCATCACCTGATTTACGTTGATATGCTCGCAACATGGCAGCAACACCTGCGGGATACCGAGCCGATACGCCTTTATCATTAATAAATTCTGTTCCGCCAGTTCCCGAAACTTTACCTGCATAACTTAATAATTCCTGATATGTTTCATTAATCAACTTTAATTTTTCGGGCGAGATGGGTTTTGTAGTGCTTCTTATCTCAGGGTTTATTTTACTTGCGACTGCTGATTTAAATAAGGTATCTACACTTATCTTGTCATTAGCGCTAACTTCAGAGTAGCTAAAACCATGTTTCTTAGCAAAAGCGTTAGCGTCTTCAAAAGTCACTTGCCTCTCATTTTCCAAATCTTTTTTGGTTCCAACCAAAAATTTCTTAACATTGGACTGGCCCTTTACATTTTCATCTATGTTATTATTCCATTTTGCAAGTTCATCAAATGATTGTTTGGAGTTTAGTGCAAAGCACAAAAACACAACGTCTTTATCATTATAAAAATGTTTAATACTTTTTGAAAAGTTAGGATTCCCTGACGTATCCACAAGTTGCATATTTACTTCCTGTCCTGTTTCTCTGGAAAAAGTGTAGTGATGTGACTCATACAGCTGAGTGGGCATGCTATCTGTGCTTAATTTAAACATAGCATTACAAAAACACTCAGCCAGCTGAGTTTTTCCTACCCCCTGCGGGCCTACCATTATCCCTTTGATACTATTACTTTTTTGTGGATCTCGATCATTCTGTGTGTGTGGCATGATTTATAACCTGTTAAACTATTATGTGTTCTAAAGTTTAAAGGAACAACCTTAAATATTTATTAAATTTTATAAAATATGTTAATGTAATAGCTCTTTATATAAGATTAATTTTTGTTCAATTTTAACGTTTGGAAAAAACTCGTCAGTTCAATACATTGATTAATGAGATACAAAACATGAATAACGCAAATTCTGTCGTGGTACCTTCAAGTGTGTTTTCCTGAAATAAATTTCTCAAATCGCTTCATCAAAGTTTATTTATAAATATTGGATCATCCCGTCAAGAATGCCGTCAATTAACATCCTGCGTATTATTTAAATCAGCCACTTAAGTGCTATGTACTATAATTTTATATAAATATGGCAAGGCCTATGCCTAAAGATAAATTCCTAACCATTATTGATATTTTAAAATATCGTGCGAAACACGCGCCTACAAAACTTGCGTATCGTTTTGTAGTCGATGACAATAAAATTGAAGAATTAAGTTATTCGCAATTAGAAAATAATATTTCTCAATTAGCGCAAGCATTATTAAAAAAAATTAATTCAAGAGATAAAATTAGGCCCAGAGTTTTGATATTATGCCAACCAGGATTAAGTTTTATTACGAGTTTTTTTAGTTGCTTGTTAGCTGATATTATACCGATACCATTTTATCCGCCAAGACATCATTTCGATGTAATTAATTTACATGCCATCATTAAAAATGCGGAACCGAGTTTAATTTTAATTAATAAAGATGCCGTAGAGCGCACACAGAGATTATTACAAAAAGAAAATATTTTACAAAGTATTGAACTTTTTATCTTAAAAAATAATGAAATAAATTATCATGAAACTTTTGAGTTCCCCGAAATAAATCCTCAATTAGTAGCTTATCTCCAATATACTTCAGGTTCAACAGGTACTCCAAAAGGCGTTATGGTATCGCATCAAAATATTATGGCTAATTCAGCGGCAATTTGTGCGGCTTACGGAAATCGTGAAGATTCAGTCATGGTAGCATGGTTACCGCCATATCATGATATGGGATTAATAGGCGCTATTATCCAGCCTTTGTATGTTGGCTGTGAAGTCACGCTCATGTCTCCTTTTTATTTTTCACAAAATCCCATTCGGTGGTTAAATGTTATTTCTAAATATAAAGGCACAACCAGTGGTGCTAATGATTTTTCATACATGCATTGTATAGAAAAAATTAGTCATGAAGAAGCGGTGGAAAAGCAGCTTGATTTAAGTAATTGGACATTGGCTTTTAGTGGCGCAGAAATGGTGCATGAAACCACGATGGAACAATTCAATCAAAAATTTTGGTACTTTGGCTTTCAGTCGAATGCATGGCTAGCTTGCTATGGATTGGCGGAAGCTACTTTGATGTTATCGGCCACTCAACATGGTGAAGCACCTTTGGTGCGTGAGTTTGATAATAAGAAATTAATGCAAGGTACAGTTGAAATTAAAAGAGGGAATAATGTGGAATCAAGACGGCTTGTATCTTCAGGCCGAATCATTCCAAGACATAAGATCATTATTGTAAATCCGCAAACGCGGAAGCGATGCGCAATTGACGAAGTAGGAGAAATATGGGCGGCAGGACCGAGTATTACCTTAGGTTATTGGAATGATTCAGCTACGACTAAAGAACAATTTCATGCAAGCTTAGTCAATGACAGCCAAAAATATTTAAGAACAGGAGATTTGGGATTTATCCTAGAAAATGAACTTTACATTTGTGGGCGAATTAAAGAACTAATTATTATTCGTGGGAAGAATTATTATGCTAAGGATATTGAAAGTTCCATTTTCAATTGCCACTCAGCGATTATTCCAAATCGCGTGGCTGCTATCTCCATTGAAGAAAATGAGAAAGAAAATTTATTAATAGTAAGTGAGATTCGCGGAATTAAAAAATCAGATTATTCAGCCATTATAAAAGCTATAAAAACAACCGTCGTTGAAAAATATGGCATTCAACCTTATGCCATTCTATTAATTCGGGCTGGTACAATTCCAAAAACCACTAGCGGTAAAATTAAGCATCCCGCTATTCGCGAAAATTATTATAAAGATAAATTAGTCATTTTACACCGATGGTCAGGAGCAAAGGTAAAAAATAAAATTCTACACTCTGAAAAAACTAAAACCGATAAACTTATTGACTGGAGTAGGGATTATGCCAACACACGGATTAATTCGAGATTATATGACGAACGGCGTTGTATCCCACCTTATATTTTTATGGATGTAGCCGATGCAGGTTTGATGGGACTACAAACTCCAGAAAAATATGGTGGTTTAAACTTAAATTTTAGTGATATGTCACGGGTGATTGAACAATGGGGTGCTATCGATATTAGTTTGGGTGTGATTATCGGATATCAGAATGCGTTAGGGATAAGACCATTACTAAAGTATGGAAGTCAAAAAAATATTGAAGAAATTGTACCACGATTAGCGAACGGCAAGGATTTTTGTGCATTTGCTGTGACCGAACCAGCCGCAGGTGCACAATTTAATTTAGCAGAGACTACTGCAACACCTAAAAATAAAGGCTGGGTTTTAAATGGAATAAAACGTTGGAATATTGCTGGATGGGCTAATTTCATGCATGTTTTCGCGAATGTTGTAGACAAACAGGGAGTTGCCAAACCCACCTTGTTTACTATTCATCGTAAATTACCGGGTGTATCCACCGGTCCTGAAGCATTAACGATGGGATTTCGGGGAATTTTACAAAGTTCCTTAATTATGCAAGACGTTTATGTTGATTCAGATGCAATTATAGGTGAAGTTGGCAAGGGTGCTATTATTGTAGATGATATTTTAAATATTTCCCGATTTGGAATTGCTATATTAAGCCTCGGTGCTATGAAGCGATGTGCACAGCTTATTCATCGCTATGCATCTCGACGTAAAATTATTACCGGAAAATTACTGGATAACCCAATTATTTTAGAAAAAATTAGCCGATTAAATGCCGACATTGCAGTGCACCAAACTTTAATTGAATCGTTAAATATATTTTTGGATTCAGGAAAGGTGGTGCCTAATGAAATGTTTATGGCAATTAAAGTGAGTGCTTCAGAACATGCTTCAGAAGCAGCTGGTTTATTAATACAATTATTAGGTGGCCGCGGATATATGGAAAATAATTTTGCTCCGCAAATATTGCGCGATGTTAGAGCTTTTCAAATAATAGAAGGCCCTAGTGAAACCCTAAGTATTCGAATCGGACGGATATTCATGCAAGAGCAATTTTTACAGCAGTTTTTAATTGAAAACTTTAATGCGAGAGATATCGTCAATAAAATGGATAAAATGATCCAAATGGTTTATGAATTTAATAAAAAATATAGTCCTTCTCATGCACATGCGCTCATGCACTCACATTATCAAATAGGGTTGATAGCCATTAAAGCTATTTTGGCTGCTGCTTGTCGTGCTAATAAAAAACTCTCTGAATATTCCAGATTAAGTTGGAATTCCACATTTCATCAATTAACTGCTGAAAATCCGCAACCCAAAATTCTACAAAATAGAAATGAAATAGACGAGGCGAATCATTCTTATACGAATTCAATTGGTAATATCGAACAAAGTTGTCCTGCCGAGGACTTAGACCCAGATCCATTATTACAGCTTCATTTGCGTGAAGTATCGACACTTAAAAAACAAGAAAAAACACGAGGGTCAGTTGCGCCATTAACGGCGGATTCTCTACAAAATTGGATAAAACAATGGTTGTTATCCCACTATGAAATTGAAGCCAATTCAATTAATGCTGAGACTTCTTTATTTTCATTTGGGTTAGACTCAATCGGTGTTGGTCAATTAACTACAGATTTAGAGAAATTTACCCAAATTAGCATCGATCCTAGTATATTTTGGGAATACCCGTTGCTGCATCAGGTTGTTGACCATATTATGCAAGTGATTTATGAGGAAGGAAGCGTACAAACTCAAACACAAATTCCCCAAGCGCCGGTGGATTTTAATCATTTGGCGAATCGTCAACGAGAGTGGCTCAAGAGTCGAAACAATAAAAACTTTTTTGCCAATCTGGTGCGAGTGATTCATATCACCGGCCCTCTCAATATTTATATTTTAGAAAAAAGCTTAAATCATATCATTCAAAAACATGAATTCTTGCGTTCAACTTATCCCGAGCTTGAGCATAACGCAGTAATGCAAATCAATGATTATAAATTTACTCTACAAACCATCGATTTACCGAATCTATCTGAATTAAGCTCAGTAATTAAAAAGTTAGTCAATACCCCGCTTAAGTTAGATAGGATGCCTTTATTTAATATAAAATTAATTAAAGTAAGTGCCAAAGATTATTATCTGGTATTAATATTTCATCATATTATTTTTGATATGTTTTCCTTTGAAATTATTTTTGATGAGTTGATTCATTATTATGAAATTTATTTGGATAACAAAGGAATAAAAGAAAAAAAAGTTACTCAATATCGTGATTATATCTATTGGAATGAACAAGAAAGGAAGGCTGGAAAAAAAGAAGGGATGCTGGAATTTTGGGTAAATGAGCTAAAAGATGCACCTGTCTTACTAAATTTTCCTCTGGATCATCCGTATCCTGCAAAGCGAGGTGGACAATCAAAATATCATATTGTTCGTATTTCTCTTGAAAAATCAGATGCTATCCGGGATTATGTAAAAAATCATAATGTTACTGCGTATACTTTTTTATTTACAATTTTTACCGTGTTATTACATTTATATTCAGGTGATAAAGATATCATTGTAGGGTCGCTGACGGCCGGTCGCTATCATCCAGATTTAAAGACAATTCCCGGATATTTTTCTGGGATATTGCCGTACCGAACCCAAGTGTTACCCGAACTGAAATTTTCTGATTTATTGCAGTCTATTAATAAAAACGGTATTGCCAGAAGTAGAAATACCCAGATTAAATTCGATGAAATCTTGGAAGCTTTAAATATTAAACCCCATCCTGAGTATAATCCATATTTTCAGTTTAATTTTGGTTTTACGCCCTATCAGCTGAGCGCCAAAATTGTAGAAAAGACAAAATTTACGCCCTCACTGATAGGGAGTAGACCGACCTTAACTATCACGGATTTGTATTTGGCTCTGTTTGATACCGATGAAGGAATTGTAGGGGCAATTGCTTTTAATTCGGAAATATTCGAACCTGCAACTATTCAGCAGTTTGCAGAGAATTACATGAGTGTAATTGATCAATGCTTAGAAAATTCTGCCATTAAAATCAATAAAATTGATATACGTCAGTAGTTCGCTGATTTTTTTTGTACTCGGGATGATCGTAATTTACAGCTTTGGCGAATGATGAGTTGGAGGGTGATGAATATTTCATTAAGTACTCCGCGGACTATTTTCAGTTATTCGATGAGGGCAGAGAGGACTTAGAGACCGGCTTTGGGTAGGACTTAAAGGCGAATCATTACTGGGTTCAAATTGACGACGAATTGCAATAATTTCCGTATAATCTAACTTAAAATCAATTTTGCCTTCCTGACGTTTGGGAATTTCGTCACAAACATCACTACAATATTGTTTAGTTTCTTCTTCTGAAAGTTCTAGTGCTCGAATTTCAAGCGCAATTCCATTCAGAAAACTTTTAAATACATCAGGTGACATTTCGATATTTTGACTTTTTTGTTCGCATGAAGATTGAGCTAATCGTTTTGAGTTGCTTTCTAATAATAACTGATACGGTGTACTGTCTGTTGCAATACCAGCAATACAAAATCGATTATTATTTTTTTCTTTCCAGGGGGATTTTTCCAGGACAGATTGGCGGGCTTGAAGCATAATTTTATTTTCAAGCGGTGTTATGAATCGGGCTTGTCCACCTGGGCGCAAACTATGGGCGACTCGTCGCATAAATTCAGGTTTATCTTGGATGAAATGCATGATAAATAATCCTAAAATTAAATCATGGTCATTATATTTCTCAAGCTTGGTCGCATCACGTACTGCATAAGATAAATTGGGTTGTTGATATTGTTGTTTAGCGCCGGTGATCAGCGCTTCAGAAATATCGACAGCTAATACTTCTACTGTAGGAAAAGCTTTTGCTAGCTCATACGCAAAAATCCCCGCACCACAACCTAGTTCTAAAATGCGAACGGGCTGTGTAGGATGTTTAGTTCGACACGATTCAAAAAAACGACCTAACTCTACGCGTAAGTTATTAAACCAAAGCAAATTGGTATTTGTTTGCATTGAATTAAGCTTGGCGTAATCGATAGGGAACTTAGTAGCAATTTCTTCTACAGCTCTGTGTTTGCGAGCAGTGGGTTGATGGAACATGAGATACTTCCTTCTTGTTATTATTTTTTTGAATTTAATACAATATGTATTGTTCTGTAATTTTACGATAGACAAATTCCACGAAGATAATCGACCATTTCATCTGGATGAGACAAAAAAGGCGAATGATCACTGTTTATTTCGGTAACATTGATCTCTCCTTGATATTGATTACACATTGTATGCTGTAAAGAGGGTGCAATGGATTGATCATCAGTACAAAGCAAATAATATTTAGGGACGCGTCCAAAATTTTCGGCAGTGATTGTAAGCGGCTCCTTCATTGGTAATAAAGGTTCAATACTCCAGTTTGATTGCGCCCATTTAGCGATATCAGCAGAACAATGGTGTAGAAATGAAGGAATAATATAATTTGGATCTACAGCTATTGTATGCTCATTAAAATGTAATCCTGATATGAGAGAGGAATTATTATGTGGTATGGTATCTAAAATAGTTTGTTGATTCTGCAATAAAAAAGCAGTTGCATATATCACGCCTTGAATGCGATCTGGTATCCGTTCCGCAACCCCACTAATAATGACACCTGCTAAGCTATGACCCAATAAATAAATAGGCTCGTCATAATTTTCAATTAAGTTTATTACGGCTTCAATATATGTAAAGAGTTGTGTCTGATGGGCATTTATGCCATTTCGACCCGGTAAATCTAGTGTAATAGGATCGACGCCTGTCTGCTTCAATAATGGAGTTATCAATTGCCAACACCATGCACTTTGCCACGCTCCATGCACTAATATCAGTTTTGGTTTGCGCATACCGTGTTTTTCCTTATGAAATGATTAATTCTTAAAAATATCACCTTTAATAACAAAATTGCTTGAGAGATTTTAACAATATTTAGAGCTCATAGTCACGTGATAAGTCAAATGACATTAATATTCTTTAAAATAAAAACATCCGTAATTTTACGTATTGTTTGAAGATGACAATAAATATAAATTATTAACATATCTATAACATTTAATAAGGAGTTTTTATATGACTGATACTATACTTGAAATTGATGTTCTGGAAGAAAGTAGTGAGACAGTTGAATGTTTATGTAACTCATTCGGATGTCCATAACAAAAAAAGCTGTAATGTAATACATTACAGCTTTTTTCAAGGTTTAAAAACGATGACAGTTGAATATATATTTAACCACGCGTTACCAATAACTAATCGTCTAAAATCAGTTGATAAAATTGAATTCTCACCTGCTACTTTACAAAAATATATCAAATTACGAAAACCAGTTATTTTTACAAACATGATAGAGAAATGGCCAGCATACCAAAACTGGAACATAAATTATCTCATGGGGCATTGCAATAGCACCAACATTTATATTAAAAAAATTAAAGAAAATAAAAAAGAGGTGATGCGTTTTTCAGATGCTCTAAAAATTATTCTAGCTCAGCATGAAAATAAAATTAAAAATGGTATAGTTATTCAAATGTGTCAAATTATTACAGGAAATTGGTTTTCACGAGGTCAACCTATTTTAGCTACTTTAAAAAATGACATTATAATCCCAGATATAATTACGCCAAAAAAAATTGTTGAAGTAAATTTCTGGGCAGGATCGGGTAATACAATTACAGAGCTACATTATGATCCTACAGAAAATCTTTTATCTATGATTACAGGTCGAAAAAATATCGTTATATTTCCACCTAATCAAACTAAACTACTTTATAATATTTCACCAAAAATAAGTAAAAAATCAATTACGCATAGTGTGGTTGATATCCAGTCACTGGATTTAAAAAAATATCCAAATTTAGCGCATGCAAAATATTATGAATGTGGGATTAAAAAAGGTGAAACTTTATATTTACCAAACGGATTTTGGCATGTTGTGGAATCCCTCGATTTAAATATGGCGGTTAATATTTGGTGGTTGCCAAAATTTAATGATTTTTTAAAGCTCCCTGTCAGACGATTTTGGAAAGCAGAAGTCTATTCGAGAATAAAAGGCAAGGGAAGTTGTGTGCCGCATACTCATCCAACTTAACTGCTTCTTTTACTATAAATATAAAAATTTGAAAAAGTAGTTGTATACCGATTCTGGTTGTAAGTATATGGGTTTTGAATGAAAGAAAATAGACGCCATGCAGGGAAATGCTTATTGATATAATCAGTAAAATTTCTATGAAAAACATGGGGTGCTTGTATAAGTCCTTGTTTGTTGGTATTACTTGAATAGATTATTACAAATTTTTCTGCCAAAAATAATTTATTCATATAGTCATTAAAAACGGTATCTTCTACCAGGTGATAAATCACATCCAATGATAAAGTTACATCAGCATGCAGAGAATTTAATTCATTCATCAAATGGAATTTTTTTGTTATATCGTTACAAAAAAGACGTTTACATTGTTCAATAGCATCTTCACTAACGTCGTAACCAATATATTGAGGGTAAATAGCATATTTAAGTTGATTTCCATCGCCGCAGCCTAATTCAGCAACAGTAATTAAATTATTCTTTTTAATAAACGAATTTAGAATATCTGCCTTATATTCTGCTAAATCATTGTATGATCCGGGTCCTGAATTTCTCCCATTAGCATATCGTTGAATCCAGTATGCTGTAGAATTTTCAAATTGTTTCCGCAATTTATGTTTTTTTAAGGCTAATGCGGTTAATTGCAATAGCCTACTATTCATTAAAAAAATTTTAATCTTACTTAATATATTCAAGTAGAATATTTTTAGTTGGTTAGGGATTATAGTTATTTTCAACATCTTCATATTCTTGAATTTCCTCTACTCTTGGTACTAATGGGGAAGAAGCTGGGTTCTTAAAGAATCTTATTGATGATAGACAAGAAGCTGCTTTTGCGTTGCTCGTATCGGTACTGGTATCAAATTGATTATTAGCAATTGCATTACTACTTAATTTTAACCAATATCCTGTAGTTAGGCTCGCTGCCACCAAAAGTCCAATATCAATAGCCCCACTTATGCCATACACATCAAAGTTAGTTAGATAAGAACTGATTGCAGATAAAGGTAGAATGAGTGCGACGATACTTAACAAGGTTATAAGTGAAGAAAACAACGTATCTTCCATACCGGATAAATTTAATGTCGCTGAATCTTGGATAACCGCTAAAATTTTTGCAAAGCTTAGCAAGATAAAGTTATAACGAATTAAATCTTCAGCGTCACTAATATCGTGGGGACTCATAAATATAGAAGATAATTTTAATGGTATAATATTATATGCAATAGCAAATAAACTGAAAAAAGTACATGAAGATAATAAACCGATATTCCCTACCGCGCGCATTAAAGAAAAGTTTTCAGCCCCCAAGCTTTGAGCAACGATTCTATTTGCACCTTCGTTAATGCTATGACATAAGGTGATGGGTAAATTTAAAAACTGAATTACCACTTGCTCAATGGCAAGTCTTACATTACCCAAACGACTGACAAAAATGGAAATGAGAAAATTCGAACTTGTCACAATAAATAATGCTATTGAAATAGGTAAACCTTGTTTTAACATCTTTGTTATATAAGAACCAAATAATTTACGAAATCGGAAAATTTCAAATGAGTCAAAATCTCTATATAATTTCATAAAAAGAGTCGTTCCTAGAAAGCCTATGATGCTCTGACCGAGTACAGCTAGTCCTCCGCCTAAACTTCCAAATCGGGGAATAAGAGCTATATTGAGTCCAATATTGGCGACTGAAAGAATAAAATGGGAAAGTAACAACCATCTTTCACGATCTACTGCAGTTAAAAAACGTTCATTAACATTAGTAATTAAAATGAGAGGAATTCCGCAGGCTACAGGTACGAAATAGGATTCAACAATAGAAGCTACCTCCTCATTAACTCCAAATAATTCCAAAAGTTTTCCAGAAAAAAATAACAAGCTCATGCAAGGTATACTAGAAATAGCACTTAAACACCATCCTTGACGTAAAATGGTGCCAATATTTTTAGAGCCTTCGTCCTCATTATTTTGTATATAAATATCTGAGCTAATTGTTGTATCGGCAGGATTTAATAATTTTATCTTTCCGTATTCTTGAGCGAGAAATGTTGAATTTTGATTCGTTAGTACGAGGAAAGGATCTATCACTAATTTAGTCACTGAATAAATTAAAGTACTTGCAGCTAAGTTTTTTAATCCCAATCTTGAAAATAAATAAACACGGATAAATTCGGTTGAAATGTCAATAGTAGATACACTCATCAATATACCAGCTTTCTTAATAGATTCTTTAATAGCTAATTTAGATATAGATTGTTTTCTATTGTTGTGATTAAGTAATAATGGGTCGGTTTCTTGATACATAATATTTTCCTTCAATAATTTTAATTTATATTTATGAGAGCTCTGTCTAATCTATCAATTAGAGTTTTTATGTCAGAATTCATCGAGTTTAGTTGATGTATAAATTCACTTCTGCTTAACATTAAATCTGTATTTTTTCCAAATATATTACGCAATTGATATAAGCAGTGATTGCGTATAGCGAGAGGATTAACTTGGACATGTTGATTATGCCACCAAAAATTAATATTAAGATTACATGTATCTATATGTTCAAAACTGTGTAACCAAAAAGGTGGAATATATAAAACATCACCTGGATTCAAGGTTTGCTCATGACGAGTAACATTTTTGAAATCAGGATACAGATTTAAATTTATAGCTTCAATATCTACGCGACTAAAATTGAAATTGTCCGGTTCATCATACGGATGAAGATAACAACAGGAAGCTTCATGGGGCGAAATCAAACAAACTTTCTTTATCCCTAAAATTTGCGCATTAAAATTATGCGCTCCATTACCGTCATAGTGTAACCAGGAAATAACATGTTGAGGTGATAACCAAAAACCTATTCTTTCTATTTGCTCTAGTGGAATAAAATCAGGAATGTTTATATCAGAATTTATATTCTCAAAGTTTCTATTCCATTGCCCGGCATGATATAACCAGGTAAACTCTCCACTGAGAAAATAAGTTAATTTAGCATCATTACCTGCTTTGAATAGAGAAAGAAATTTCTCCATACTTGTGTCAACTAATGTTGTATTTTCACCATACATGTTAGGATGATATTTTGATTGGGAAGATCGATAGCGAATCTTAATATCGCCAAGCATTTTAAAAAAGTATTCTAAATTCCATTTATTTAATGCTGGCCATGATTGAATTGCACCAGTTAATACAACTGGAATATTTTTTTGTAAATATTGGCTAAGAAAAACATCTTTGTCGTATGGAATTTTATCAATAACATTATTTCTCGATTTCATTTAAATTCTCTTTATTGTTAATACAGTTTTCATTAAACCAATATCGATAAAGTTCTCGTCTATCATTTATATCGAATTTCGTACGTCCATGTAAGATACGTGTGTTATCTAATAATAAAACTTGATTAGATTGCAGTTTAAATCTGATCTGCGATAGAGGCTGATGTATATAACGTGTTATAAAGTTAAAAATTTTGAATACTTCAAGTGAGCAGGACATTTGTTTTAAGGTCGCGCAATATGAAATGGCTGGATCATTAAGTGAAGTAGATAATAAAATAGGCTTGGCTTCGAATCCCGTTATTCCATGCAAAGTAACTGCATCCATCGTATTTAATTGCTTTAATGTCTTAGAAAAATATTGGCATAATAGAGGATACAGTGAAAAAAAATCAAATAATGTGCTGACACCTCCATTATTAGCTTGATGCTTGCAATATAGGGCAAGATATTTGGGATAAGTCTTGCTGTAGCCTTCATCTGTATGTAAAGGTTGAGAAAAAGAAGAATTAACAAAATATTTGCTATTGGATTCTGCAATTACAGGACAGTAGTTTTTTCTGTGCGGATTTTTTTTCGTCATTAAGTCACCTAAAAAATTTGAGAGCCATAATCCCAAATCATCCAAGTTCACTTGAAGTATAGGGGAGAGATCAAGTATCACAAAACCCTGTTGATTTAGTAATTTTTTTATTTTTCCATGATAATTAAAACTAAACTGTAATATTGTGATTACACTGGGTCTAGCAAAGCGTTGTGTTGTGAGATAATCGGAAGAATCCACATGTTTTTCTAAGGCTGAAAAATAGTCTCGTTTAATTTTAATCATAGTATTTTATACCAAGTTTGTAAGTAGTTGTGCGTATTCAATATTATCATATAATATTTTTCTTCCATGCTTTGTGAATAGCTGATCATGTTTCAATAGTTGAATTTGCAAGTCAAGAATAATATTTTTGATTCGTGTAGAAGAGCCGTGATATTCACTAGTAATATTTAATGTGTTGCTGACATGTCTAAACTTTAAAACTTCAACGGCAACCACAAAACTATGAAATGCCAAGTAAGCTGGAAAAGCCCTTCCACCTAGAACAAATTTATAATTTGTAGGTATCATGACTTGCTTGTTTTCCTCCGACATCTGTAATTCTGTGCGATCTGCGATAAAATATAACATATGTGTTAATTGATGAATAATTAACTCAATAAAATCCTGACGTGTGAAATTATCTTTAAAATTAAATATCGATAATCCAAGTGTTTCATTGGTTGTACCATTAGTGTACGTATTTAACTGACTTGTCACAATTAACTTAATTAGAAAATGACATAAATTAAAAAGATCAGATTCGATAGAATTTAATTCTATAAATGCATAATAAAAGAAATTATTTTGTAATCGTTCCAAAAGCTGAATAGAGTCTTCTTTAAATTTCTTTTTTTGATCTATATAATATTTTGAAGCAAACTGCGCCAAATCGGAAAAAGGAACTATGAGGCAATTAGACCAACTAATTGGCCTATCAAACACGGAATTTTGTAATAAAAAATAGTTATATTTGTCTATTAAAATTGGATGATTCAAATCATAGTCATACCCTTTAGTTGAGAGAAAACTATTAAGCGTCTTTAGTATATAATCGTATCCATACAAATAATACATGATTAATCTCTCATTGGTTGATGCTTAACACATTTAAAGATTTTGAATTTCGATCATGGTTGTTAATCCAAAATTTCCCTTCTTTGAAAAAATAAATTTTATCTACTAACCGTAAGAAAGTACTTTTGTGTGATATGATAATAACGGTTTTATCTGCAAGATAATTTTGTATATTTTTTTGAATACATTCCTCTGTTATGGAATCTAAGGCTGACGTTGGTTCGTCCATAATGATGATAGGTGTATTTCTTAATATTGCTCTCGCTAATGCTATACGTTGTTTTTGTCCGCCTGATAAGGTTAGACCTTGTGCGTTAACCTGAGTTTCGTAACCATCTGATAGCTCGTTTATAAAATCATGGCAACAAGCTAATTTAGATACCCTGTGGACTTCTTCATCGGTAGCTTCTTGATTACCATATTTAATATTATCTTTAATAGAGCAGTTTACCAAAATGGGCTCTTGCTGTATGACGCTGATTTTACTATACAAATTTTCGCGTGATATCTTGCTGATGTGAATTTCATTAATCAACACAGAACCTGAGTTAGCCTTATAAATGCCTAATAAGAGTTTAATAAAAGTTGATTTCCCTTGACCTGAAGGACCAGTTATTCCTATCTTATCACCAGCTCGAATTGTAAAAGATAATTTATCTATCACCGTGCTTTTATTATTATAAAAAAAAGAAACATCGACAAAGTGTATGCTTAATATATCATTTAAAACAATTTTATTTTTGTCTTGATGCTGAAAATCATTATGATTAATTAATTGAATATTTGAATTTAATATTCCGATTTCACGAGCCAAGTGGATAGATTGTGAAGAAGTGTTGCTTACAAAATTAATTAGCGTGAATGACAACATTGCTATCATTGTGAAGTCACCTAAGGTAATTTTTCCTACTTGGATAAAATTAACTAAGAAAAATAATGTTCCTGAGATAAAAAGCGCAACTAATATACTTTGAATGATTTTCATTTTTTCATAATGCATAATTCCTTTTTTATATTTTTTCACTTCAACACGATTCAAAACCAAATGTCTTTTTTTCTCAACAGGTAACATACCAAAAAGTTTTGCATTGGTTAGGTTCGTTAATGCATTATCTACAAATGAGCTTGTTTGTTGATTGGAAATGGTATATTCAGATTCGTATTTCACTCCATTTTTTATAAATAAATAGGAAGTAAGCGTATGTAGACAAAACCACACTATCAATAATATTGAAAATATAGTGGAGGTATATGTCATCATAATGACAGATAGAATAAAAGCACATATAATGGCTAAGATATTAAATAGACAAATCTGGATGATTTTTTCTGAGCTATTAGCGATATTGTTAATGCATCTACTAATGGATCCGTTGCTAAGACGTATAAAAAATTCTTCATCAAATTCAGTAACATAATTAAAAATCGAGTTTTTAATGATAGCTTTAAGCGGTGGAAATGTTTTATAAATATATATTCCTTGAAAATTAATAAGTAATTGTAAAAATATCCATATTACGGAGAGTAGGAGTACTAGATTATTTGTGTGTAAATTTATATTTGTTGGGTTACCAACATTAATAACTAGCTTAATCAAATATGGAAATAAGCTTTGACATGTTGAATAGGTTAGGGAGGTAAAAATTAAAATAAAAAATTCGACTTTATATTTCCTGATGAAGTGGAATAAAAATCGAGTAAATTTAATAGGTGGTTGTTGATTTTTTATATGATTCATTGACATGGCCTTAAAATATTTTCCTTGATAGATTCTTTTGCCACTTATTATATTTTTTATTGTTTGAACGTTCTATTCGAGGAGGAAAATTCTCACGTTTATATGCAAAATAGTTTGATCGGAGGCTTCCAAGTTCTTTTAAATTGAACGTTAAGAAATAGCACGAGCGGGGACACTCCGTATAATTCGGTCCAGATTTGTGTATCAAGTAACTACTAAAAATACACAAATCTTTTGGTTTTTGCTGAACTGGGAGCCAGCTTATTTCTCTCAAATGGTCGTCAGGAATTTGTCCTTCTATATGTGGCATTTCAGTTTGATTGAAATAATTTGCGATATGTAAGCAGCCATTATTTAAGGTTGTTTCATGAATTGGGATCATTACCACAAGCATTTCATGCCGTACAAATCTTTTAAATGCTGGTGCATCTTGATGGGCTTTAAATCCACCGCCACCAGGCATTTTGAAATTTATTTTTTCTTTAAAAAGGAGATACTTATTCTTGGTTAATTCTACAAGCAGTGGTATGACACGTACTTCAATTAAGGATTTTAATTCATCATATAAATCGAGAAAATATTCAATTCTATTTAATAGTTCTTTATTGACGCATTCTGAATGTTCAAAGTATTTCATTGGTCCGCCGACGATCTCAGGATAACTGTATAGATCACTTGCAATGGACTGTAATAAAGCAAATTCAGAATTTGTAAGATAATCTTTTAGATTCACACACCCATTGATATTCAATTTATTTCTAAGTTCGGATAACTGTTCTTCATTAAGCATAATATTTATTTCTTATGTCGTTAATAATTTTAGTTGGAACCCGATCGTTGTTGATATATTTTGTATAAATAGATAAATCATCTGGAGTACTAAATAATGATTGTATCCAGAAGCGATTCCTGGCAATTGCAACGGCAGGAATATTTTTACTGAGTAAGATTTTATATAACGAAATATCTGTCATGAATGGCAATTGAAAATCCAGCTCATTAATTTCATACAATTGTGAATGAAAAGCTAAGGTTCCTGTTCCTGGAATATCAATAATGGTATCTTCAGACAATTCTTTTGCGTAGTGCAGACCTTTTTTTTCTTTATAGTAAGATTTAATTTTATAGTTTGGCAAGATATTTCCATGCACGCAAATGAAAACAGTTCTGCAATATTTTTCGATATTATTTATCATGCTTTCTATATAATTATTTGGATAAAGAAGATCGTCATCGATTGTAAAAAGGTATCCTTTAGCCCCCACTAGTGGATAGAATTTTCCGATATCTGCTTTATCTCCATAGAATTTACTATGAAGCACCTTTATTTTTTTTGAATTTAGAAAATTAGGAATGTTTTCATAATTATTAAGATATACATATAAAATGTCCACTTGGGGTAAAATGGAATCAATACAGCGAGCTAGAAGATTTTGTCGACTTGGTATTGATGCAACGGATGCTGAAATTTTTTTATCAATATTCATATTAACCTATAAAAACATTCAGTGGGTGATGGTTGATAATTAAAATTCCATGTCCAAGCTTCGTGCTGGATGTAGATTTCTCTTATTTGATAAAAATGCTCAATATTCATTGGTATATATATTTTTTCGACCTGATGAGGAATATATTTGCATAATTTTTGGGTAAATTTAAAGGGAAACCATATTTGGCAATGATTTTGTAAAACCTGTACTACACAGTTATGTATTAATATGTGGTCGAAATGCCCATATTCTCCAAGATGGTTATGCGTATAAACTTCAGATGGTACATATTTATTAAATAAAGTCTCCAGTAAATTCATCAATTGCATTTTTACTTTATTATGTTCCTGATGTCTCGATTTATCTTTCCAATAACCCGATTCTGATATTGAAAATAGAATAATTTTATTCTTTTCTGGATGCATATTTATAACTTTTAAGCGTTTATTTTCAATTTCTGGTTTATCATGGCGTCCAAGAAAAGCAATAACAATCAAATCAAAGCTTCTTGAATCGAACCATAATATTTCATCATCTGGATGTGCAACAATTAAAATCTTCATATTAATTACAACGCCCATATTTCTGCATGATTGATCTTGCCATATCTAATTCATTAACGAGTTCTGAAAAGTCTGGTAAATTGCCGTCTCTTTCAATAATCAAGCAATTTAGAGGGGTGCGCTTAACAACTTCCTCACAGAGTGCCCAAACTTGTGGAGAGATGCTGTGAGCATGAGTATCAATTAACATATTATATTTGTAAGTTCCCCCGGCCATATGAATTTCAACCACACGGTCTAAATCAATTTGGTCTAAAAATTTATGCGGGTCATACTTGTGATTAACGGAATTGATATATAAATTATTAACATCTAATAGTAGACCACAATCTGCTTGTTCTAGAATGTAATTTATAAATTTTGGTTCACCCATTGTCGAGCCTGGTAATGCATAATAGTAAGTGATGTTTTCCAATAAAAATGGTTTTTTGGAAAGACTCTGTATTTGTATCGCTTTGTTTATGATTCTATCAGCAATTTCTTGTGAGAATTGAACAGGCATTAAGTGTCCAACTTCAACTTCACCTTCTTTTGTTAATGAAATATGCTCGCTAAACCAATGATGTTCTATACGTTCCAATACAGATGATAAATTTTTTAGGTATTTAGGATCAATTTCATTTGATGATCCTATTGAGAGATCTAAACCATGTAGCAAAATAGGTAATTGTTTTACTATTTTTTCAAAAGTAATATCATGATCTTGAATAAAAAACTTTTCTGTATATATTTCAATACAGTCTATATTTCTTATATGTTTTAATATGTCTCTACCAATTTCATTTCTATAATTGATTCCGACTCCCAATCTCTCTGCTGGCTTATAAAACAAAGTATTCATCCTTTTTTTGTTTACAAATTACAATAAATATTCCAATTTGTACTAATTTTTTAATAGTATCTACAAATGCATTAAAATCTGTGAATATATTTTCTTTTTCACATGCCTCATGCATATTTTTTATAGTTATGTTTTGTTTAATTACGTCCATTAAAAGTAAGATAGTTTTATTAGCAGATATTGTAGTAAACATGCCGTTATTAAAATTTTTATAAAAAATTAGTTTTTCATTTTTTTCTTTAAATATTAGATCAGTCGTGAGCGCGGACTTTGTTATAGCATGTACAACCTCAGTAATATTACCTGAGAATTCAATAATTTTTGCGCATGGATGTATAAATAAATATTGCTCTTCAATATTTATAATTTCATTTTTATTTATATGGTCTCGAGCCACTCCATATGAGTTTGGCCAGAGATTATAGTTTAAAATAACTTGATGTTTTGCTATTTCGTATTCTAGGATTAAGTTTTCTAATTTACTATTATTTTCATTCACCTTAATATAATTACAAAAATTGATAACTTCGTATATTGGGTTTTTTGGTGCGCGATCATCATATTTAAATGAAGATAAATATTTATTCCATAGAATATCAAGTTCATCCATTGATTTTATTTTTTTATAAATATATAACGATTCTATGATTGCTAAAAATCTTTTTCTAGCTAGAAACAATGCTGATGCTAAAATTTGATGACTCTCTTTCTCAAAGAAATCATAAAGAATTTCTCTGCAATTATTGGAGATATCAATTTCATTTAAAAATGTTTTTGGGCTGCCTAGGCATCGTATTAAACAACGTGGATTAATTATCAATTTTGATAATACTTGCTGTATGGTGTTTGTTTCTGAGTGTGAAATTTTCATATTAAAATTCCCATTAGATATTCATTTTCATATCCATTGCTTGTTTTTACAGCTTGAATTTTTAACCCTTCTATCTTAAAACCCATGCGTTTGCTTGCATTAATGCATATTTTATTGCTTTCCAATACAGAGAATTCTATTTTTATGATGCCTTTTTTCTTAGCAAGTAAAGTTATTTCTTCAACTAATTTTCTGCTGAACCCGCGTTGGTGTGATCTTAATATTCCTCCACATAGGGTCATGACGTGGGATTTTCTATACATTTTTTCAATTTCACCTAAGAGATAGCCTACTATTTTGTTAGTATCTGCTTCTACCAATAATATTTCAGACTGATCACTAATGATCATATTATTAATATGTGATTTACAGCGCTCTATATTAAAATCTCTATCATGCTTGGTATACAACATATATTCTGATTCCTCCATCAGCTGTGATAGGAGTGATAGCCAAGCACTGGCGTCTTCTGGTCTAATTTTTCGAATAACATAATTATGGTATTCCATTAAAACCTCTTAATGTACACTTACGTAATCGTATTACTTAATGACAATTAAATACTTTGTTAAAACAAAATCTATAAAGTAATCTATCGTCCTCAATTTTAAAACCGGTTCTTCCATGCAATATTCTATAATTATCAAGTAACAAAAATTGTCTCGATTTCAATTTAATTCGAATTTGGTATTTCAGATTTAGGATTAGTTCCGCTATTTTCAGAAATGTGGTTATAATTTTCTTTTCTGCAAATAGGCTATTTACGAAAGCTGGGAAAACTAATCCTTTAAGTCCATCATTTAATTTGTAGAAAAAGGGTCGTTTTAAAATACCATTTGCACCATTTATGGTGATGGCATCACTGTGGAACAATGATGCTAAATCCTGGTTGTTTAAATGAGATAATTCGTTATAAATGCTTTCAAATTTAACTAGAATTGTTATTCCACCTTGCGCTGCCTGCCTTTCGCAAAAGAGGCTAATAAAACGTGGAGTCGTTGGAACATGAGCGTCATCAGTATGAGGCGGTTGAGCATAATGGGTATTCGCATAAAATTTTGCATCTACTTCAGCAAAGATTTTAGAGTATTGCTTTCCTTGATTTGCACTATCCGAAATGGGTATTCCAACCAGGGTTGAAATTGCCCACTCTAGTATCTCTTTATTGGAAAATGATTTATCAAAATTTATAAGCACAAATCCTTCATTTTGAAACCTAATACTTAGTTCGACTTTAATTTTGTTAAGTGTTTCTGAATTTAAAATATCTTTTTTGATGACAGAGAATGGGTTAATGACTAAATTAGTTTCACTATTATACAGCTCGTCATGGATAATACGCTGATATAACGATAGAAAATAATTCCGATTTAGTTCCATTTTAGTTAGTCCATTTTTAGAAATTGCTTATTCAAATGTATTTAACTTATGTTTGTCATTTTAATATTTTTATTGAATGCAAATATATCCGTAATTTTACGTATTGAAGCTAGTTATTATGCTTTTTTTGACATTGAGATAAAAAGATGAAAACTCAGAATTCAAATAAAGCCTGAATGTTTGGTGGTATGTTATCTAGCTAGGCATCCGATTAAGCAGTAAATTCATGCTACTTTTTTTGCGCATAATAATATTTTAAGGTAAGTTGTATTTGGAGTTTTCCAGATTTGAAAAATTAATGCTCTTTAATATCTTAGTAAAAGCAAATCAGTTAAGATTAATGTTTAGCTAAGAATTATCCAATGAAACTTTGTAATAGGCGATAAAACTACTTTTGAGTCAATAAGAATGGATATTTTTAAAATCTTAAATCCTGCGGACTTTTCCAATATTGGTGGAATTTGTTCTCCACTTTTAAATTCAAAGACAGTCTCATTTTTTAATTTTTTCAGGATTTATAAGGATAAAACGTTTACTTGTTTATCGAATAATCTCGAGTGGACTGACTTCTTTTTTAAAAATGAACTTTATCAATATTCATCTTTCTTGGGAGGTTCATTTGAAGATAAGCCAAAAATATTATTTAGTGATAATTTAAAAATGAGTCAACCTATTGTTGCTAAAGCAAGTCAGGGATTCAAAATTAACAAAACAATGATGATGATCCAGCCATGCTCAAAATATACTGATGTATTTTTTTTTGGTTCTGACTTAACAACAAATACTGTGTTTGAAAATTATATAAATAACATCGATTTTTTTGAGCGATTTATTTATTTTTTTAAGGATAAAGCTCGTGATTTATTAAAAACACCTAGAATGATCAATATTCAAAATACAGCTGTTGCTATAAAAAATCCCGAACCTTCTCACACATCAAATATGCAAATAAAAAGATACTATTTGCCCGGCGAATATGGTTCAGAATATTTAACAGCAAGAGAAGTACAATGTATTTATTGGCTAGCAAAAGGTAAATCATTAGAAGAAACTTCAATTATTCTTCAAATCAGTAAACGAACAATAGAGCAGCATGTGGCGAACGTAAAACGTAAATTAGGCTGTTATAAACAAACTGCTGTAATATATTTGCTGATGAAATGGGGAATATTAGATCTCTGTGTAGCCTAATTTAACCCTATTTATTTTCAAAGTTTAATGCTAATTGATTCGCGCAATATCTTGCGCCTTGTGTTATCGCTAATTTGATAAGGACGCCGTTATTCACTTCGTATTCTCTATATGAGTGCGCGTTTGAAGCATCATCTTGATAGTCACAGCTTGCTTGCCAAATTGTTTGATGGGTTTGTCCTGAGACTAATTTGGCAGTCACATTAACGCTTAAAACATATTGGCTGAAAGATGCGCGACGCAGGTGCCATCCATTCGAAATTAAAGTAAGCGCTGTTCTATCACCAATCTCATACTCAAATTGGTCAATACCGGCTTGAAATTGATGGATAACTTGCGTGGGTCGCCATTGTATCGAACTATCTCGCTTTTGTAAGGTTTTCACCAAGAGGGGGAGGATAAACTGGGTTGGATCATTGATATCATATTGCACGGTAGAATTTGCTGATGTGGATGTTTGCGTATAATAACTATGAGCAAACACTAACGGCAACGTTGTGGGTGCATTTCCGAAGGTACCAGTTGCTCTTTTGTCCTTTGTGATAACGGGTGTAACAATGAGTTCTCCGTGGCGAATGCGTTGTAAGTCATTGTTATCCATTGAAATAGGGGTCGGTGTCGCATAGCTTAAGGACAAACTACTTAAAAGTAATGCACCTAAAACAAAATTAGAACTATGTCGTATTCTATTCATCGCTATACCTGCCTCATTTTTGATCTTGGTGATATTTAGTTAACACGTGATTAAATTTGCTGCATTATAAGGTATGGCAGTGTTTTGCACAAGTGGATGTGATTGATTATGTTCAAAGTTTGTATTTATTTCTTTTTTTGACCAGTATCGCAGATGTAGCCTGGATCGCAAATGTAGCCGGATCGCAAATGTAGCCTGGATCGCAAATGTAGCCGGATCGCAAATGTAGCCTGGATCGCAGATCCAGGAACCGACCCCGTGTCTGAATATAAAAATACTGAGATTGTACTAATCATTTTAGTTACTGTAATCTGGATAACCTTCAACGAAGGTAGAGCTAGTAAATGATTGCTACATGACAAGCTTTTAAACTGCAGTTAAAAAATGAAACAAAGACCTGATGAAATTCCTGATATTGAAGATATATTAAATCGAGTAACCTGCTCAAACGCGAAATATTGTCATTTTAATAAAAACCTTCGAAAATATTTTTCTCGTCAAACAATGTTTCCTCCTATGCCTGATACTATCGTACCTTCTTCTTATTTAGATTTACCTATGAATTTTGTTAATTTAAAACTGGGTGGCGTTAGCCCATTAAGCATTTCCATAAGTGACGATGCGATCCCACAGATAGAAATTTCGGTATTCGCTAATTTTGCCGTAAAATTAGGTCGAAAAATGGCTGAAAAAGATATACATATGGGTTTAATCATCATTAATTTTCTTAATAATACGCCGAATATGATTTTTAATAGTGAAATGGAAGCAAATACTTTTTTGAGTAAATTAAATGATAAATTGATTGATGAGCATAAAAACAAATTAAAAACATGGCAGGTTGCTAAACTCATTTACGATAAAAATGATAAAATATTTCGTGTTTTGCGGCCTTTGCACGCTAGAATAAAATTTGAAATAAAAAAAATTGCGTCAGAAGAGAAGATAATAAATTATAGCGTTTTTTCACAAAATAATTTTTTATATAAAGTGATTGCCATTGAAGAGTTTCCTCCAGCGGATGGTTTTTATTCTTTTATCACCTGTAACGATATTCACACGTATGTTCTTAACACCACGGAAGATAATACGAGTCACGGAGTCATTTGCGGATATGCGGAAGTTAATCAGCTGGAATATTATGAAGATATCAATAAACAATATCAATTATTTTGTAGTCAAGAAAAGCTAAAACAACATAATCCGCAAGATGAATCAATAAATTCAGCAGTCAAATTTATGATTAATAGTGGTGGCACTGCGCGATTTAATCATGGAAATTTTGAATATGGAACAGATCAGTCGGGCACGTTAGAAACTTCAATAGCAGATAAATCTCTTTTAGCAAACATAACTCAAGCTAGTATTTTTCCGTCTTGCCGGATGATTAGCATAAATCCCGCTAGTCCACGTTATCTTCACGCGAGAGAGAAAGATAATATTGTAGAAGAATTAAATAACAGAAACTGCAGCTGTAAGATGATGAACGGATAGAAGAAATCCTGTTGCCATCGTTTAATTTCGCACACAGTAAAGGGAGATCGTGTAAATATGCTATTCATCCACTATATGGAAATTCATCTTTAACTCATTGGAAACACTAGATGTAACAAGTTGTAAATATGGCAGATGTAAATTTTCACAAGTTGGCGGTCGCTTTACTGTAATACAGCATTATTGTATAGTTTGAGACCAATTTTGGGTAGGTAATAGAACTTGAGGGTCAGTTAATATGAGCAAATTTTCAAAAATTTTAGTGGCGAGTGCGCTAGCGCTAGCAGCATCTGGCGCTTTGGCAGATGACGTTTTATGTCCATCACCGGATTTAGTTAGACAAGCTCAATTTGTCTCGGTCGCACAGCAAAGTGATGGCTGGAAAGTAGAGTCTAATTCCCTCGTGTTTCAAGGCAACAATTGGAAAGTTGGATTGCTCTCAAATACATTCGGCACAAGCACACCTGATGTGATAATGCAGCGTGCCCAAGGGTTACTCGAAAGCCCCAACGTTTCTTTGCAAGCAAAATATTTTCGTCCAGGGAGCTGCGGATATTTTTTCTTAGAAACAAACCAGAAATATATCATTATTTCGGCTTATCAATCGCAATAATTAATTCTCTGTTTATGAGTGGCGGTTGAACTCGTGCAACCGCCAACCTTTAAAGAGATATCATTTTTAAGCTTGTTTCATACTATTAGAATTATTTATTGAATTTGGGTCTGCATTTTCAATAGAATTAGATTTTGCTGAGTTAGCGTGCGATGATGTGCTTGAGAAAAGCGATGAAGTCGTAGAGCTAGTGCTTAGAAGTGATTTAATCAAAGGATCAATTTTTTCAAGGATGTCATTAAATGCGGTGGACACTTGTTTTAATCTAAACCACCTATCTTGCTGTTGCAGTTGCTCTATGATAGAAAATAGCTGTGTTGCAATCATTTGTTTTAGATTCGGTGTTAATGTGATTTCATTCTGAATTATATGTAGTAATTTCATTTTGAAATTCTGCTTTTCGGTATCATTTAATTTAAGCCAAGAATTCGCGATTAGCGATACTAAATAATCCCAGCTTTTTTCGCTTCGAGTTAAAGCATAAATTGTTAAGTGGAAAGAAAAAGATTTTACCAGGTCATTAAAATCTGAATTTGATTTCGGATGATTGTTATCTTTTGCAAAAAATGCGGAGTGGGATTTTCTCATAGTGTTTCCAAATATTAATATTTTAAATAATTTTTTATTTCAAAATCCTATTATAAATATATATAAAAAAATAAAAACCCGGGTTTTTTACGGTGTTATTATGTGAAGTCCGTGAGGCTTATGATTTTTTTATCTGTAATTTAGATGACCGAAGCGGTGCAAGACGGTTTGGTGTTTGATTACAGCATGGAGTCCTTTATTTCACCGAGAAACTTTCAATTACCTACATTTTTTTGAAACTGTAAAGCTAATTACGAAGTTGTTATGGGAGTGAAGCTTAAATTATCCTCCTCACCCGTCATCTTCCTCCGTAGGCCCGTGCACGGTATAAAGAAAAGCGCTTAAATAGCACGGCCGAAGAGAGGAAGATCCAAATCAACGAAATTAAAAGATGAACCATTTAAAATTATTTAAAATTTTAAGATGTGTTTTTTAGAGTGCTTTAATTTGGATTATCCCGACTTCGGCCGTGAAATTGCAAGTTCTTTTTCAATTTATTAGACGGCCTGCGCGGGATAATGACGACGGAGGTGAGCCTAAAATGTGGGTAATTGAGCGGCTGAGAAAACCGTTCTCTAGTCAAAGAAAAGTTCTGAAATATTACGGCTTGAACCAGTGGAACCCAAATTAAATTTTCTCAAAGAAAATTATTATAATAAATTCTTTTTAGGTTTATTTGAATTTGGATTCACCCGTCATCGACCGTGGGGCTCATGATTTTTTTATCTTTGATTTAGACGGCCGAAGCGGGTGAATGACGGTTTGGTGTTTGATTAAATTTCAGGGTGTTGGTTGATGATTACTTTCGTTATTTTGCTGTTCTCGTTTGGATTTGATGATAGAGAGCTCAACCAATTCTTTTAATGGATAAACTGCTTTTTTTTCTACAAGTGGTTTTAACATTTCGCGCTCTTGGGGTTGATTTTTGTTGTCCTTAATTGCAGTTATAAGTGAATTTATTGATTTACTATATTCATTAAAAAGATCTATTTTTTTGAATTGCTTGTCTGCTTGAGTTATAAGCTCATTTCTTTGCGCAATGAGATTGAGGAGTTTTATCCAGGAGCTTAAGGTTGTATCTTCTGCTAAATATGGGCCGCCGCCGCCTTTTAAATTCAATTTTGTTAGTGCAGTATTGCTAGGATTATTTAAGATGCAGAGGATTGCAGAAATAAATTGTTTTTGATTCAAATGAAAGCGTGACAAATCACAGGAAGTAAAAGCATAAAGATTACTTCTATACCCAAAGTTAGGTTGCATCATAGTATAAAATGTAATTTCACAAAGCGGAGCAGAAGCTAAAATCCTTAAGATTAAATCCCAAAGCATTTCATTTTGATGTGCAGCGTCAATTTTTAATTGCGTAACTTGATCGAATTTATCCGATAATCCATTTAATTTTTTGAGCATTCGACTTAACATAGGTTCCCGCTGCTCTTTGTCCCAGGATGTTTCGAGTAGGAGGTACGAGATGCCGATCATATAATTTTCAACTTGCTCTGTCACGGATTGGCCATCAAGGTATTGTTCTACCAATGGAAAAATGACTTGATAGTAACGTGGGTCTTTAATAGCTTTAACCGCAATTGATCCGATCAAGGATTGCGGTATACCCCATATGATTTGTGCCTGAATTTCAGGGTTAAAATCATAGGTCACAGTTTGGTGGAGGAAATAAATATCGGTAACAGTCGGACTTAGCTTAAGTAAATTGGGAATATCAGAAATATTTTTTGTGTCGATTGCAGATAATGTTCTATTAAAATAATACGCATTAATTAATGCACAACAATCGTAATGTTTATTTTGTTCTGCATATTGATATGCTGTCATTTCATCAGTTTTAGTTACAGTGTTGATACGCGTATCTTCGGAAACGGGATATAACAAAGTATGATAAACTATTTTTTCCACCACGGATGTATGACCTCTCATGCAGGCGACATGTAAAGGAGTAAATCCCGTCGAGAACGAATCGGAAAATAAATTAATTTTATTTTCGATAAAATAATTTATAGCTTGATCACTGCCAAACTCAGCGGCAAAAAATGCAGCGTGTTCTGCACTAGTCGGCTTAAAATAGCCTGTTGAATATAAAGCGGCTAAACAATCAGTAGAGTGGGTTGAGCATGCGGCGAAGTCTAAAGCACTCATCTTGGGCTTGGGCTCAACATCAACTTCGAGTTCAACAGTTAGGGTGACCTCAGTTTCTGTGCTCTTTTCTAATTCTTGAGCAAGATCATCATTCATTCCAAAACAAGCATATAGCATGAGTGGTGTGTAACCCTCATATGAATCTGTAGGGCGTTTACCCGCTGATACCAGATTTATTATCTCTTCTTTCAGCGCATGAATATCTTTATCAAGATTTCCTGTTTCAATATACGTCCCGCCGAGCATCCTATTAAAATGATGTAATGGGATTAAATGATATTGTTCGTGCATGTGGTTCTCATTTCTTAATATTCTCGTTCGCATAGTATAACGAAGGTTGATTAAGTTAATATGAGGGGCGAACTCAGCGCGAACTAATCTAAAAGCAGGTCTATTATTTACGAGCATTTTGAAAAAATACATGAGTATTTTAGCTTTAATTAGTTAAAAAACATGAGCTTACGCGAACATATAACAAAGTGGTTACATAAATTAACATGACAAAAATTTTTCGCTATCTTACAATTCCTTAATAATGGAGAGTAAGGTAAGGAATTTATTTAAAAAAATAATTTTAGGGTTTTACATGAAAAAGTCTATTTCTATAATATGTGCTTCGGCAATAATTGCATGTTCTGCAAACGTTTTTGCAGCCCAAAATAATAATCATCGAGTAACTATCGATAATCAAACAGGTTCTATTCTGCAAGGTGGTAGCGACGCGTTGCATCTAGGTTGGTGGAAAGGTTTTTCAATAAAAAATAGCGGTATTACTCACGGTGGAGACTATGTGCTCCATACCGGGCTCAATACCGTTGAAATAAATGACCTTCAAACACCTGAGATGACATTAAGTTTTGAGACGACCGGTTGGTTAGATAATAATGGCCAATGTTCTGGTTTGGCGGTTAATGCGCAACCCCTGACGTTTTTCTTAGGAGAGGGAACGAATTTACATATGACGATAAAAAGTCTGCCTAATCACAATATTGTTATCACGAAATGTAATATTTCTTAAAAATAAAATAAAAACTCTGAGAGAGTTAATATTCTTTAACTCTCGTCAGTGTTGTAACTTTATTATTATATGCGATTAAGTATTTCCTACAGTCCTGTAAGTTTACTAATCAGTATTTAAACCATATCCATTTTGTTACAAATTTACTATTTGTTCTTTGCTAGATAGATTGAGATGGAGAAGATGAAGAAAATAATCGTTAAGGTTCTTATATTTATTATTTTATTGTCGGGTTATATTACTTGGCATCACCTGCACAACCTACCAAAAAAGCTAAAAACCATTGCAGCGAGCGCAGGCTCGATCACTTCAGAATCTACCGCCATTGGTGAAATCGTTCCGCGTCAAACAATAACTGTGAAATCGCAAGTATCCGGAATTGCAGATAAAGTCTATGCGCAAGTGGGCGATTATGTTAGAACCAATACGCCATTAATTCAGATAAAGCCCAATCCAGTGCCCGATCAGTTAGCACAAAAAATTGGAACTGTTGAACAAGATAAAGCTGAATTAGCGGCAGCAAAAATTCAATTAGAGAATTATCAATATTTGCTAAAAAATAACATTATATTAGCCAACAATAAAGATTATGTGGTGGCTCTTAAAAATTATGCGGCGACATCAGCAAAATATCAAGCTGATCAACAAGTGCTGAATCTATATCAAAATGGGCGTGCCATTATTAACGGTAAAGTAGTAGAAAATAGAGTAAATAGCCCGATTAATGGATATATTTTACAGAGAAATATTAATCCAGGAGATGCGATTAATTCAGTCAGCGATGCGCAAGCGGCGACCGTGTTATTTACCATCGCGAATATGCAGGATCTTATTTTTGAAGGAACCGTTGACGAACGTGATGCCGATAACATTCGAGTAGGTATGAGCGCCAAAATTACTGTTGGTGCGTTACCCGATCAAATTATTCAAGGTAAAATCATTTCGGTAGCCTTACAATCAGATCAGGAAAATTCGAAGAATTTAGGTAATGGGGCTTCTTCATCTGGTAGCAATAGCTCAAATAATCAAGCTGCATTTAACGTTGGTTTTCAAGTGCAGATCGGAAATTTACAAATCCCTGCGAATATCCATTTGCGTTCAGGTCTTTCTGCTACGGCGACTATGATTGTTAAAGAAGTAAAAAATGTAGTGACCGTACCGGCGCGCGTGATTATTTTTAAAGAAGATAAAGCATTTTTAGAAATATTAAACGAAAAAACCAAAGAGACACGCATGCAAGCAGTATCTTTAGGATTATCTAATGGAGCTAATGTAGAAATCACCCAAGGAATAAGGCAGGGAGAATTAATAGTTGATAGAAGTTAGAGATAGTTATGTTTAAATATTTTGGAATTTTGCTTTTTATTATTGTGTCGCCATCCATTAACGCAACTAATTTATTAGAAATTTATAATCAAGCCTTGCGATTTAATCCCACTTATTTGACTTCAGCAGCTAATCAAGCCGTTGCGCATGATCAAATTGCTCTGGTTCGCGCCGGATTATTACCCACTTTAACTGCGACAGGGAGTTTCCAATATTTCAATCATCATGGCGATAACTCACAAAATTTCAATAACCAAAATCAAAATTTCGGCTTTGGTTTAACCCTCAATCAAACGTTGATAGATTTTTCAAAATTACGCGTGTTAGATTCTACAAAATCAACAGCAATAGCAGCACAGTTAAAAACACTAGCCGCACAGCAAGATCTTATCACTCAAGTAGCCAATGCTTATTTTGATGTAGCATTAGCACAGATAACATTAAAATTGGATATACAAAAAAGCGATGATCAAAAGAAATTATATCAACAGGCCGTTAAACAATATTTAGCAGGGCAAACAACACGTACTAGTAAAACGGATGCTGAGGCAGCATACGCCACAACAGCAGCGATAATTACTCAAGATCAAACGAATTTAACACAAAAATTATCGGTTCTTCAACAAATGAGCGGAAACTCAGCTAAAAAAGTAGCTGAAGCTAAAGCTGCTTTGCCTATTTTACGCTTAGATTCTTTAGATAAATGGTTGGATAAAGCACGTCAACAAAACCTTGAAATTAAAGCGAATCAATATTTTTTACAAGCTGCGCGTGAAAATATTAGCGCAAAACGGGCAGGACATTTACCTACATTAGGAGTTAATGTCGCATTTAATTCTAATAAAACGATGTATCAATCAGCCACAATCAATAATATGAATAATGTCGTTTCTAAGGATATTTCGGCTGGTGCAACCTTGAGTTTTCCCATTTTTTCCGGTGGTAGTGTGGTTGCGCAAACGCGGGAGGCTGAAGACAGTTATATTGTCACTTATCAAGAAGGGCGAGGCGTTTTAGAAAAAATTCTGAATCAAACTCGCCAAGCTTATACAACGATCAATAACAGTGTGCGTCTATTAAAATCTTTACAGACTTCGATTATTCTGCAGCGACAAGCACTGGCTGACACAATAGTTTCATATCACGCTGGCATACAAACGATGCAAGATGTATTAACCGCCCAAGATAAATTATATGCAGAGCAACAAAAATATTATCTACAAACGTATGCTTATCTCAACGCGATATTAGTGTTAAAACAAGCGGCAGGTGTCTTGCAAGATCATGATATTTCGCTTATCAATGCTTGGCTGAATTAATTCATGTATATTTGGGATTTGCTTAGACAAATAATTCGACATGCGAATAGGCATAGAATGCGCACATTTCTAGCTATATTTGGCATTATGTGGGGCTCTTTTTCAATCATTGTGTTATTAGCTTGTTGCAAAGGTTTTGCTATCCATCAAAAACAAAAATTATTTAGCGTCAGTAATAATTTCGTCATGTTTTTTATAACATCCACGGCAAAGTCTTATAAAGGTTATCCTGCTGGACGATCTATCCCAGTATTAGCAAAAGAGATCATGCAGTTGCAAACCATTTTTCCTATTAAATATATTACGCCTATTCAAAAGTCGAAAGCTTTGGTTTTTGCCCCTAAAGAGAAATCGCAAGTTAGTGTTACTGTTAAAGGGGTTTCTGAACAATATAATAAAGTCTTCAATTTAAAATTAAGTCCAAATAGTCGATTTTTTAATAAGATGGAAGTCAAAAAAAATAAAAATGTTGTGATTATTGATTCTTCTCTTGTGCAGCAACTGTATCCCACAGGTAATGCTATCGGTAATACTATTTATATTAATCAGATACCTTTTGAGGTTATTGGAACAGGAATAAAAAATAATAGCGATCTTGCGAATCAATGGGAAGGTAAAATTATCTATTTACCCTATACCACATTTGAAAAACTATGGGGCCGTAAAAATATTCAAAATTTTGCTTTTTCGACTTATCAATTAAATGATATTTCGCGTGTGAACAGCTGGATAAAGAGTTATTTTGCAATTCATTATTTTATTGATCCGGAGGATAATCAGGCTTTTAATATTTTTGATTCTAGTCAGACGATGGCTTTTATTGATTGGTTTTTTAATTTAATTCAAATATTTTTTATGCTTTGTGGCGCCTTAACTTTGAGTGTAGGTGGAGTGGGTGTCGCGAATATCATGTTTTTAATTATCAATCAGAGAGCAAAAGAAATTGGAACTTGTATCGCTTTAGGTGCTCAAGATAAACATATCATGATTCAAGTTTTATTAGAAACGGGCTTATTAGTTTTGATGGGAGGATTTGCTGGATTTATTTTGTCGATACTTACGCTCGCAACCATGCATTATATTCATTTGCCGGAATGGTTAGGAGTGCCTATTCTCACGTTACCTTCCGTTCTCTTTACATTACTCATACTTTCTGTAGTGGGCTTGTTAGCAGGCTTTTTTCCAGCGCGACGAGCGATGCTTACAGATCCTGTGAAAGCAATGAATCGGAGAGGATAATGCTTATGATTTCATGGCGTCATACCTGGAAAGAAATTCTTGGCCAACGTACACGGGTATTATTAACTTTATTCGCTATTGCATGGGGCACTACTTCAATTACTTGTATGCTCGCGATTGGTGAGGGTCTGCGGATAACATTTGGTAAGGCTTTGCAAAATGTGGGAGCCACTTCGCTGATTATTCATCCCGGAACAACAACGCGCGTTTATGCTGGAATTAAGCCAGGTATGTCAGTGCCATTGAATTTTGATGATCTTAAATTATTGCAGACAGAAATTCCAGGTATTGAAATGGCATTAGGCAGTTTTAGCTTTAATCCTAAAATTACTTATCAAAATAAATCAGCTCAAGCTATGGCTCAGGCTGTCACCCCAGATTTCCAGCAAATTAATCCGATTGTGTTAAAAGAAAGGAGTCGATTCATCAATCAGATGGATATGCAGCAACAGAATCGAGTTGCTGTCTTGGGGCAGAATTATATCGATAATTTATTTTCTCCACATGATAATCCACTCGGTAAACTGATAAAAATTAATGGAGAAGCATTTACTGTGATAGGCGTGATGCCCAATATTCCAGAATCTATTGTCAATGGAATCCCCAATTATTTTTTAGTTTATATTCCTGTGAGCACTTATCAAGTTCTCACTCAAGCGCAAAATTATGACAACATAATCGTGGTGCCAAAAAAGAATGTAGAGAGAAACAGTTTACAGGAAAGTATTCGTCATTTTATTGCTCTACATCATCACCTCGATCCTAACGATTTGGGAATTATCAATATCGAAGATCGGCTTGTTGCGGCGCAAACATTTATGAATTTCTTTTTAGGTCTGCAAATATTTTTAGGAATAATTGGTGGAATAACCTTGACTGTTTCTGGTATTGGTATTGCAAATGTGATGTTAGCGTCAATTTCTCATGCGACGCGCGATATTGGTGTTCGAATGGCGATCGGCGCTAAAAGTTATCATATTATTTTACATTATTTGATTGAGGCAATGATCGTGACCTTTGCTGGCGGAATAATAGGAATTATTCTGTCATGGGTAATTGTGACCATTTTAAAAAATATTCCTATCCATTCTCAATTCTTTACCAGTTTAGGGAGCCCGCAGCCTATTTTATCCTGGAGTGTTATTTTGACTTCGATTTTAGTATTGGGATTAATCGGATTTTTAGCGGGATTTTTTCCTGCAAATAAAGCAGCGAAGATAGACCCTTTAGAGGCGTTACGTCATGAATAATGAAAATATGATCATACAATTAAAAAATATTAATAAAATGTATCAGATGGGTGAACTTATTGTTTGTGCTTTAAAAGACATTAATTTAAATATTAGGAAAGGAGAATTTATTGCAATTCTCGGACCCTCTGGCTCTGGAAAATCTACGTTGATGAATATGTTGGGATGTTTAGATACACCCACCAGCGGTGATTATTATTTAAATGGCAACGCAGTTAGTTATCTTTCACGTAACGAAAAAGCAGAGGTGCGTAACCATAGCATTGGATTTATTTTTCAAAGTTTTAATTTATTGGAATATGGAACCGCATTAGATAATGTCACGCTACCCCTCGTTTTTCGTGGAATGCCGCAAGCAAAGCGGCAACGTTTAGCGATCGAAGTTTTAGAAAAAGTGGGATTAAAGGAACGGATGCATCACCATCCGAATGAATTATCTGGAGGGCAAAGACAGCGCGTGGCGATTGCCAGAGCTTTAGTTACCGATCCCGATATTATTCTCGCTGACGAACCGACCGGTAATCTTGATTCGCGTTCGGGACAATCCATTATTACTATGTTTGAAGGATTAGTGGCTCAAGGTAAAACGGTTATTATCGTTACCCACGATGCGCAGCTGGCGGAACGAGCGAATAGAATTATTCGGATAAGGGATGGTGAAATTATATCTGATGACCGGCTTTTTTAGCAATATAATGCAAGTAGATTTCGTCTTTTTGATTATCCTGAATTAGGTCCCTTAAAAAAAGAAGATGCAAAATTAGCATTGCAGGAGCCAGTACAACGAGAACAAGTTGGAGCTTCTTTTACAGAAGAAGCCTTGAATGAGATTATTCGCGTTACAGAGTGTTATCCTTATTTTTTGCAAGAATGGGGATATCAAGCATGGAATATTGCTACGAAACCTTCAATAGATATTCATGTTGCTAAACAAGCCACCAAAGCATCAATACAACGCTTGGATCAAAGTTTTTTTCGGGTACGTTTCGACCGTCTGACACCTCGAGAAAAACATTATTTGAGAGCTTTAGCGGAATTGGGTGCAGATCCGCAGAGGTCGGGTAATATTGCAGAAAAGCTTGGATTAGACGTGCAAATTGCTGCGCCGCTGCGAAATAATCTAATTAAAAAGGGTATGATTTACAGTCCGAAGCATGGGGATACGGCTTTTACTGTACCGCTTTTTGAAGAATTTATGAAACGTATTATGCCTGATTTAAACATAGAAACTAAGTTTTCAGCTATTCGCTAGGCGTTCTCATTATATTGTAAAATGATGCGCACAAATACGTATACTCAATGTATAACACAGGGCATAAACAATGAAACGCATTAAGTCGGAATCTATATCTATCAATATTCGAGCAAAAGCATATCAGCGTGATCTTATTGATCAGGCTGCTGAGCGATTGGGCCGGAGCCGATCAGAGTTTATGTTAGAAGCTGCTTGTTCCCAGGCAGAAAATACACTGCTTGATCAGACGTTTTTTACTGTTGATGTAAATACATTTGAAAAACTAAAAGCATTAATAGATCGCCCTTTACCAACAACCGATAAATTACGCCGATTACTTAGGACTAAAACTCCATGGGATAAATAATCATGCTGAATTTAACGGCGCCAACACCACTTTCAACTGAATATGAAGTAGATCATTTCGAGAGTAGTGAGTTTACCCTCGATGAATGGTTGAGAAAGAGCGCTATGAAAAACCAACTATCAGGCGCTTCGCGTTGTTTTGTTTTATGTGAAAAGAAAAAAGTGATTGGATATTATGTCTTGTCAGCTGGCGCGATAAGTCATGAATTTACACGTAAATCAATACGACGTAATATGCCGAATCCTTTGCCTGTGTTATTACTTGGCAGATTAGCAATAGATAAAAAATTTCATAATAAAGGCTTGGGAAGTGCTTTATTACGGGATGCAATGCTGCGTACTGTAGGTATTGCGGCTGATGCTGGTGTCTTTGCAATTCTGGTCCATGCTTTATCGGAATCAGCTAAGCGCTTCTATTTGTCTCGAGGTTTTGTTGAGTCACCTTTACAGCCCATGACACTTTTTATGACGCTAGAAACGGTCCGTTCAATTTTAGCTGAAGAAATTATAATAACATGGTAACTATATTCTTATTAAAAGAATTTAATTTTAAAGGGATTATAATTTAATATTTTTTTATGTAGTACTCGTTTTTTTCCTAGGTACATGAAGAAAAGTTAATTAATAAGAAATACATTTTAATTAAAGATATTTTATGTTCGTTAATAAATCCGATTTAATGTTTTTTGAATTGCTTCTTTAAAATTAGATACAAATAAAATTATTCTAGCAGATTGTAGTTCCAGTGATTATCATCATTTCAACGCTATGAGCCTACCTTTTTACTTTTGAGAAACCGATAAATAATTCCTTTCACGAAGCCAATTACCTAGTTTGCGCTTCCCCGTACTTTTTACGGGTATCGTTCTAGCTATTTTTTGCTATCTTTGGTAACAAATAGCACTACTTTTTTGGAGTTATAATGGTTTCCGCTGGCAACATGAGGAAAAATTTTGAACACATAACGCATTCACCAGGACTCGTATTGGTGAAAGACCGTGACTCCGTGTATCAGTCGATGACTCTGGGTTGGGCACAACTGTTGGGCTGGAAATCTTCCGCTGATGCTGCGGGTAGAAACGATTATGAGATTCCCTGTAATGCAAGAGAACACGCGCCAGAGTTTATAAGCACTGACATAAGCGCCTTGGAGCGCGGGAAAAAAATGCTGATCCTAGACGTCATACCTTACATTACCGGTTGGCGATTAATGCTTGTTGAGCGGATACCTTTTCAAGAATCTCAATATTTGTATGTTCACGCGATGGATGTCACTGACACTAAGTTATTTCGGGCATATCTATTTCTACAACAACAAGATGCCATATTAATGGGAAAGGCGCAAAAACCGATAAGCTATACACTTAACGATGAATATAGTCCTCTGAATTTAACAGGGAAACAAGAAAATTGTTTATTTTTGTTAATTCGTGGAAAAACAACTAAGGAAATTGCAAAGGCATTAGCTATTTCTCCACGCACGGTTGAAGGACATTTAGAAGCAATCAAAATTAAACTGAAATGCAAATATAAATCAGAAATTATAGAGCGCGCGATAGATTGTGGTTTTCTTTATTACATACCCAAAGATATCCAAGAGTTCCTTGCACACACATGAGAGAAGTATCGCTAATCCAAAGACTTGCCTCATAGTTTGACATATCGGAATATTCCGATATAATGATCTATATGAACATCCTTAACATCCTAAAAGCGCTTTCAAATGATAAGCGGCTCAAAATCCTTGAATGGCTGAGAGAGCCCAACAAGCATTTTACCTCGTCCCATTGTGACGTGGCTAAAGCGGGTGTTTGTGTGGGTCTTATCGAAGAGAAAGCGGGCTTAGCGCAATCCACCGTGTCGCAATATTTGTTGCAGCTGCAGCAAGCTGGGTTGATTACTATGGAACGTCGAGGGCAGTGGACTTATTGCAAACTCAATAAACCCGTTATTAAAGAGTTTCTTACTCAACTGAATAAAATGTTATAAAAAATTTTAACCCATTTAATCGGAAATTTGCGATATATAGATTTAATATTAAAGTGAGAAAAATATGAAAACGGTAATTAACGAATTATTTCAAACCTATCAACTCAATGAGCATTTAAAATTAAAAAATAAAATTATTATGGCACCCATGACGCGTAATATGGCGAATGATAATTTGGCTCCAACACAAGTGATGGCCGAATATTACGGAAGACGTGCGGACGCGGGATTAATCATTACCGAAGGAACGATTATTCGTCCAGATGCGAGGGGTTACACCAATGTGCCGGGCATTTTTACGCAAGCGCAAATGGATGGTTGGCATAAAATCACAGACAAAGTTCACAGCAATGATGGACGGATTTTTTTACAAATATGGCATGTGGGACGCGTTTCACATCCGCATTTTTTAAATGGAGAGCTTCCGATTTCGTCCTCAGAAACTGAAATGACAGGTCCAGTTCGACGTTCGCAAGGATTAAATTTCGGAAAATCGCGTGCGACAACCCTAGCAGAAATAAAAGCACTTATCGAAAGTTATGCAATAGCCTCTGAAAATGCAATTAAAGCAGGCTTCGATGGGGTTGAAATTCATGGGGCGAACGGTTATTTAGTCGATCAATTTCTTCATTATCATACTAATCTTCGAACCGATGAATATGGTGGCACACCAGAAAATATGGCCCGATTTGCAGTAGATATTGTTAAAGCTACTGGAGAAGCTATTGGTTTTCATAAAGTGGGAATTCGCCTCTCTCCAGGAGCGTATTTAAATGAAATTGTCGGTGATGTACGCGATGCTGCTGTATTTCAATTTTTATTGGAAAAATTGAATTCTTTTCCAATTGCTTATGTGCATACCGGTAATTTTAATGACAAACAAAAGTTTCCTGAATTGAATAATAAAACGATGACCTCATTTATGCGTGATTTTTATAAAGGCACTTTAATTGCTTCTGGCGGTTATGGTTTTAATGAGGCTGATGAAGCCATTGAGAAAAAACAGTTTGATTTAATTGCGATTGGAAGACCCTTTATTGCCAATCCTGATTTAATAAATCGATTGCAGACCAATGAAATTATACAGCCTTATCATGAAAATATGTTGCTTAGCTTAAATTAAAACGAAGAAGTTTATAGAGAGCACAATTAAAAAAATTTCAATCACGCATTTGGGTTAAATAATATTACACCCTAATCGTAGCAAAGAGGCTTCTCCTCGCACGGCGCCATCAGCCATTGCACCTTGTGCAATCCCGTTTTGCAGGTTAGGTGCCACTGATCCGGGAGCTAGAACATGCTGAAGTTCGGGTGCTATTGCACCCGGTGCTACCCCATTTTGTAAATTGGGAGCTATAGACCCAGGAGCTACTCCATGCTGAAGATTTGGTGCTACTGCATGCGGCGCTACCCCATTTTGCAAATTGGGAGCAACAGCTCCAGGAGCCATAAAGTGTTGAAGATTAGGAGCTACTGAAATATACCCAAACGCTAAACCATGGGTTCTTAGGCCATGCCCAACATCTCTGAAAAATGTTCCTACAGAATTACAAAAATGCGCTACATTGTTTTCAAACTTACAAACGAACAGATAGATACTTGCCATCGTGATGAGTAAGCCTGCTATTTGCAATGGATGATCCTCATCAAAATCTTTAGAGCACAGAGATAATCCTAAAAATGCAAAAGCAAACGCAAGCGCTTTTTTGGAAAGTTCACGTTGCTGCAATTCTTGAAGCTGTTGTTGCGTCAGTCGTTGTTGATTCTGATACGCTTCTATTTGTTGTTGCATTTGTTGGTTTTGCTGTTGCAATTCTGGAATATCTTGGTGATCTTGTTGAGTTTGCTGTTGTAACTGTTGAATGTGTTGTTGATCTTGTTGGTTTTGCTGCTGGAGCTGTTGAATGCGTTGTTGATGTTGCTGGTTTTGCTGTTGCAGCTGTTGAATGTGTTGTTGATCTTGTTGGTTTTGTTGCTGGAGCTGTTGAATGCGTTGTTGATGTTGCTGGTTTTGCTGCTGTAACTGCGTTCTTTGATCATTCAGATTCATTAAGAAATTAGAAGTAAAGCCACTTGAAATATATTTTAATCTCGCGCCCGGATTTGGTTGGTGCCAATCTCCGCTAACATACTTAAACACTTGATCATTCGCGTTTACACCCCATATCTCTGCATTTGGCCCAACTGTTATTTGCTTTAATCTTGCGCCCGGGTTTGGTTGGTGCCAATCTCCATTAGCATACCTGTAAACTTGATCATTCGCGTTTACACCCCATATCTCTCCATTGGGCCCCACTGTTATTTGCTTTAATCTTGCACCTGGATTAGGTTGGTGCCAATCTCCATTAACATACGTATAAACTTGATCACTTGCGTTTACACCCCATATCTGTCGCATAATCTTCTCCTAGATTTGATCTTAAACCAAACTTATAAAAAATGTGTGCCAAGGATTAATAAAATGGCTCATTTCCACTCAATTTATTACGTAGTCATTTTAAATTTTATTTGGAAGATAAAATACTCGTAGAATTACGAGTCTTGAAGTCTTTTGTGCAGCGTTGCAAAACTAAGATGTTCTGGGATCATAGACATATACCCATTTTGAATTGCACATGAAATTAATTCACTTTTATTACTACATTTAAATTTCATTTTAAGATTATTAATATGGAATTCTACTGTTCTACTGGAAATACGCATAAATTTAGATATTAATGTGGCGCTTTTTCCACGAATTAAATAAAACAAGCATTCATTCTCTTTAGCTGTTAACCGAATGTCAGTCGGATTTCTTCCCAGATAATAGCTAAAATTCAGTCCAGAAGGATCTTGTTTTTGTAAAGTATACGTTAATTGAATAAGAGAAGGATTGCTAACTGGCATCACATGGATAAAAACACCTATTGATTTATTATCTTCTAACAAACAACGACTGCGCGTGCAAAGCACTGGAAGACTGGAATGCATTTTTTCCCCTGTAAAAGGAACGATAGCAGCGTATTGTTTACCTGCTAATGCATCTTTATCATGCTGATGATATTCATCTGCATGCACACTCCAGGGTAGACCTTCATCATCTTTTTTTCCTAATAATTCATTTTCCTTTTTCAAACCCGCAAACGGCAGAAGATTATCAGTAAAATCGACAAATTGCAGATCTGTATTTTTGTATGCAATCGTCTGATCTAGTGTAATTAAATGTTTATCACGCTTGATCATACCAATCCCTTTTTAAAAACTATACGAAAAGTATACTGCGACCCTCGTATTTTCCGAGTCACCTATCGTGTCTATTTTAAATAAATTGCCATAAAAAAATAGGTAGAAAAGCTTAATAGGCCCTAGCCGCATAATCCATAGTCTGCAAGTGGGGGAGTCTTTGGGATCTACAAACATATAAGTTCCAGAGTCCAAGTTCTTCAAAAATACTTTTCTCTGTGTGTGGGGGAATGGTATCAAAATAAAATTAAATTTGTCTTAATTAGAAGGAATCTTTTGAGTTTGGATGCTTGACTAAACTAAACTCTGCAATGACAAGGTGAACAATATATCAAGCTATATTAGCGCTTTTCAGCACCATCACTTTTAAAATTTAATCATACCGTAGCGCATCAGCGGGCGGTGTACGTGAGGCACTCCAAGCCGGATAAATCGTCGCCAACAAACTTAAACCGAATGCCCATAAAGCGATATTCACGACATCCACCCATTGTAAGCGTGAAGGTAAATAATCGACGAAATAAACGGACGAAGAAATTAAATTGAGATGAAAAAGATGTTGTAAATAATCTACAATGTGTGTGACATTCAATGCGAGCGCAATTCCCGTTATTATTCCGATTACAGTCCCGATTAAACCAATTAAACCACCTTGAATCACAAATATAGCTAAAATAGTGCGGGGAGGTGCTCCCATCGTTCGTAAAATAGCAATGTCACTCCGTTTTTCATTCACCGTCATCATTAAAGTTGCGACTAAATTAAAAACGGCAACTGCAATGATGAGTAACAGAATAATAAACATCATCGTTTTTTGCATGACTAATGATTTAAAATAGGCGCCAAAAGATTGAATCCAATCTGAAACATAATAATTATTCGGTAATATTAGATTTAATTCGTCAGAAACAGCTTGGGTGTTAAATACATCGTACAACCGAATATGCAATCCGCCAATGGCGTCCCGAGCATATATTTTTTCTGCATCCTGCAACGCGACAAATGCCAAGCCGCTTTCAAAACCAAAACCGTTAGGAATATCAAAAATTCCGCTCACGGTCATTTGATGAAGCTCTGAAGGTCCTGCAACAGCTTTGGCAGCAGATCGCGAAATAAAAAGACTGATCTTATCTCCTAATACCACACCTAAGGACTGAGCCAATTTTTTTCCGATTACGATATGATAAGAATTTTGAGTGAGAGAAGCAAAACTACCTGCCAACATTTTATTTGGAATCGATGAAATTCGTTGCTCCAGAACTGGAATTACGCCTATCGTCTCTACGGGACTGACTAAGCCTTGATTGATTAGCATGCCTTTGCCACTGACAAAGGGCGCAGTAGTTTCAATGTTTTTAATGTGTTCGGTTTCTTTTGTTAGCTTATGCCAAATTTTAGAAATAGGTTGTCGAGTATAAACGGTTATTGCCGGCGCCGCGGAAAAAAATTGGTTTCGAATTTGATATTCAAATCCATTCATGACCGAAAGTACAGTAATCAACACAGTCACACCAAGTGCGATTCCCAACATGGAAATTAACGAGATAAATGAAATAAAACGATTGCGCCGTTTGGCGCGCGTGTATCGAAGCCCAATATAGAGAGATAGCGGTTGTAACATGAAAATTGGGGACTGCTAAAGTTAAAGAAATATCTTAACTCAAACTGATTTTTAATCAAGATTCTTATTTGCAATGTCGATAACGATTGGGTGGACTTGCAATGACTGCAGGAGTTTGATGTTGGCGCAGTGAATTTCATCGCGAGCCGATTTGTTGGCGAACCATCCAGAAATTATATAAATAAAAATGATTATTGTTCGAAGATGCCGGATATGGGATCAGGGAAATCCGATGCCGCGAATCAACAATCCGCTACCCATCATTTCAGCGAAAAATGTGAAGTTATCTTTGGGGCTTCACTCTGTTTAATAGCAGCCAATAATAATTGCGGACGGATATTATTGAGTCGAACGCTGCTATTATTTGTTATTACAGCATCTCCCGCACCCGTTTTATTTAAATCTTCCACGAGTTTAGCTATTTTAGAACTTTCTATTTCAATGACAGCCATCGATTGATACATTACCCAACCTTCTAGCGCAGTCAATTTTTCTAAAGCTTCAACGATTTTAATTCTTTCTTGCATGGTATAATTTTTTTGGATGGGTTCTGGTACCATCGTTCTTTTAGTTTGGCGTCCGGCTAATGAATCATATTTTGTTTTAAAACTTTCAAGTTGAAGTTTCAAAGTAGCAATAATCGTATCGTCCAGATTTTTGTGATGAAGAAAAGTATAGTTATTTGTGATTTCTACAAAATAATCATTGATATTAAACTCTGGGAAATCTATCTTTAGGCGCATTGTGATAATTGTAAGTTTTGCCCGTAACTGATTTATTTCCGCTAGCTTTAGATTATGGTATCCGCCATTTTTTTCTGCGTCCAATATTCTACTTTTAATGTGATTAATTAATTCAACTCTATTATCGATATTTTTAATGGCTCTGGAATATGAGCTATTAGGATCATCGCGCTCATCGGGAGTACGCATTAAAATGCTGGGTCGATGCATACTGCGTAAGATGATATTAACAAAACACGTCGCCACACGGCCATTTCCATTAAAATACCAGTGACCTTCGGTAATAGCATAAAATACGTTTGCAGTTAATTGTGTTACGGCGTCGATATTGTTAGGATCACATTGGCGCCAAGCTCGCAAAGTATCTACTGCAAATTTTTTAGATATTCGCGGTAATTGTCGCGGTGGCGCGCAGATTTTTACAAATTGACTTACGAGTGCTCTTTCAGTTTCGGATAGCTGACCGAGATGAAACACTGTAGCTAATTTAAATATGGTTATCACGCCTTGATAATAGGGATCTTCTTCTGTAAGGAATCGCTGTTGATTCCATGGAATATCGATATTGGATTCTTGGATTCTGTGCAGCAAAGAAATCAAATCTTTCACTGCTATTAAATCCATTTTTTGTTCTTTAGCCGCAGTAAGCACTTCCTCGAGGGACACAGCATTAGAAAAATACACTTTTAATATTTGACCCGACATGGCTCCATGATGCCAGCGAAAGAGTTGGCGTTGCGTACACACACCGGCATCATGGTTAGCGTCTTTAGCTAAGGTCTCGGCAATACGGAGATGGAGTTGGTTTAACCACTCAATGAGAGTGTTAGCGGTTATGTTCGCGAGAGTATGTGTTTTGAGGTAGGGTAAAATGGTCTCCTGCGCGTACATATACGCATTCAGCACGTCAATGTGTTGATTGATTCCCGTTATATTGTATTCTACGGTGTTGGGATCGTTTCCAGTTCCGTTCTGTAGTAGTTCGGGTTGAAATGCGTAAACGAGTGCATTATTAAATTCTGTTAATTTATCTAAATCGTATTTTCGCATAATTCACCGGAAAAAATTGCTTTAAAAGAGCCAGCATAGTAACACTCTAACTTTAAATTAATATTAGCGATGGTGTGATAGGAATAATCAAATCTAAAACAAGACTACTTTAGAGGGCCTCATTTACTATTAAACCTACCTGATAACCTGATATGCTATAAAGATTGGTCGTTGATCAAGTAAATGGAGTAACTATGAAAAACGCCATTGGACTTTGGGTCTGGTTTTTGGTGACGGTGTTTGTCGTTTATTCTTTTTCTCTAAATACTGCATCTGCAGTTTTTTCAAATGTCATAAAAACCTCCCTTCATGCCAGTACGTTTCAAGCATCCATTGCTACGGGTGTATTCATTCTAGTCTATGCATGTATGCAAATTCCGGCAGGTTATTTACTGGATAGATTCAATTCGCGTTTTGTAGTCAGCAGTAGCGTATTTTTATTGGCACTGGGAAATATTATTATTTCATTCGCAAATAGCCTTAGTGTTTTTGCTTTATCGAATTTTTTACAAGGAATTGGAGCCTCGTTTGCATTTATTGCGGCGGCAGTATTAATTTCGCAATGGTTTTCAGAGAAAAACTTTCCTATTTTTTTCGGTTTGACACAGATGCTTTCTTGTATTTTAACCGGCATTATTCATTATTATTTTACATATAGTCTAAAGGTATATTCATGGCGGGATATTTATCGAGTGTTAGGCATGTTTGGAATGATATTATTCGTTTTTATTTTAATATTCTTGAAATCGCCGAGCGGTTATAAACCTCCGAAATTTATTTCATTTAAAACATCATTAGGCATGGTCTTTAAAAATAATCAAATCTTGTTGTGTGCCTTAGCAGGAGGTATTTCTTTTGGTGTACTACTTGCTTATGCAGGACTTTGGTATCTGGTCATTCAAACCTATTATAGGCTGGACACACTCCAAGCGGTTTCCATAAGTGGGATTATTTTTATTGGTATAGGAATAGGCACGCCTATATGGGGATGGATTTCTAACCTCGTAAAATCAAGAATAATGATTATTCACGTCACCTTGACCTTGGGTATTATGATTTTACTTATGGGTTTATATCTACCGCATTATGATATTCCTACATTAATAATTTTACGCATAGTTTCATTTTTTATTGGATTTCTCCTTTCCGGATCAATGCTTTTTTACACAGTTGTGAGTGAAATATCTAATAGCGCAACACGTGGTGTGGCAATCAGTATTCTCAATACGATGGTTTTTTTAATAAATATCATAATGCTGTTGGTTCCCTATTTATTTATTACCGAAATATCGCGAGACTTTTTTACTTATCTTTGGGTATTACCATTTTGCACGTTGTTCTCATTATTGTTAGTGTATTTTATTAAAGAACCTATTATGGTAGAAAATAATGAGCGATCTTAATGGATAAGAAAATGCATGTTGTGGCTCCATCCAGAGAGCGTACTCAAAAACCTACTTTCATAATTGATTTGACTTAATAGTATTAATGACTGTATCGTTTGGGACAATGTATTAAGGATGAAATACGCGAGCCAAAGGAGTAGCCCCATGCTCATTAAGAAAACTCAAGTTAACAAAATAATTTCTTGTGTTGTTCTTGTTTCCATTTCAAATGCGTTTGCCACCTATTCAAATAATCAAATCACTCCTCTTATGCCAAGAGTCATGGGTCAAGCAGCCCAAACAGGAGCTCTTTTCCCGGATCTTTGATCCGGGCTACGGTGTAGCCTGGATTGCAGCTCCAGGAGCTCCTCCGAGATCTTGTTCAGCGAGACTGGTGATCAAGCAGACTTTTAGATAATCATCGTGGTTAATATTAGCCACCAATTCATAAAATTTTTGCAATTCAGGATCGCGTTTATAAAAAATATTGAATGCAGATGGGCGATAATCTTTGGCTATTTTAGCTATCTCAATTACTTTACTTAATTTTTCTCCAGAAGTTAAATCAGATTGCGATAAAATCACTATCATTTTTGCTATATGATATGGGCGGCGGAGTATTGTTTTATTAATTCCATCTTTCACTATTGTTCCGAGACCTCTTATTTTCCATTTACCATTCCCGGCAGAAAAATTAATAAAACTGATCAGAGTTGAAATTAATTTATTTGCTTCATCAGCCTGAAATGACATTTCACAGGGAACAAATAGTTTAGCCATGATGTTCGAATGAGTTTGTTGATCTATTTTTATCTGTGCTTCTTTAACTCTATTTTCTAAACGCGTATATACAGCATTAACCACGTCTTTTAAAAAAGACTTACCAAAGTTAAGCTCGGAGCTGAGAATATTTTTTTTCACTTCAGCAAAAGTTAAAGAATAACGCATTAATCTTTGCATGGGGGTAGAGATGAACCAGGCAATAACCTTGAGTAATTCTTGTGTTTCAGCGGGAGGGTTATAAGTTTTATTAGCGATATCGTCAGTAATTTTTGTTAAATGAGGAATAATTAAAATGTAAGCTACAGCCAACGCAACAAGTTCTTGATGATAAAAATTAGAAAAGCTAGAGCTTGCAAAAATTTGAATGATTTTATTTGTGAAGTTCAGCGTATTTGTTGCGTATAAGAAAGCATCCTCAAAATCGAAGAGGAAATAATTAGTTACGGTTGGAAATTGTTTGAATAAAGTAAATGTTTGTATCCACTCATGTACTTGATGTGCAGAGTATCGGGTTGGTGATTTTTTTTGTTGCTCGATGTAATAATCACTGCAGGCTTTTTCATATTTCTCAACGTTAATGTTTTGGCATGTTGCAATAAAAGATTTTTCTTTTTCTATGATTTCACAAAGCGCTTGATAGGTGTTTTTTAATTTGAGCACCTCAGGTTGAGGATTTTTTTCCTCAAAACTTTTAAGATAATCATAGAGCTCTTTATTATCTAATGTGAGCTCATGATCCCTCCAATCTGCTTTCTGCGAGAAATGTTGTTTATGAGAAGAAAGAAACTTGAATAGAGTAATAAAATAGCGTTCTGTATTATAAAATTTCCCCATATCACGGATAAGTTCTTTTTTAAGAAGTCGCTCACTGTCTTGTCCAATTTGTTCGTTGATTATATTTACACAAGATTGAGGGTCGGGAGAAGAGAGAAGTTCAAGATAATAGTCGGCCAAAGTTTCAAAACCGTTGTCGCGCAATTTGGACTGATGATACAAGATATAATTGGATAGTGTATTAAGATATTGGAGTAGTTCTGAAACTTTCATTTTCATTTTTTTACCTCACTGTAATGCAAGTGAAGTATACAGGGTAAAAATTAAATTTTTATTAAGAGCGCCTCATGAGTTGTAAACTCAGATAAAAAAATTGAAATATCAGGATGTTAATGGAAAATTAGTCCATGGGCATGAGCTATATTCAAATTATGGCAATGAAGAAGAAAAAGGTGTTATGGGAAAGCTTAGAACCGATGGTTTGGTACAATGCGATTTATAAAAACCCCACAGTTTGGTTGAAAGAAATATTTCTTGCGGAAATTGAAATCACTAAGAAATTATTAAGTTCAGGTGAAAAATCGAGTCTCATTGATGTGGGATGTGGTACAGCTGAGCTACTTGCATATTGCTATCCTCATTGTAAATATGCCATTGGATTTGATATTAATAAAAAATTTCTCGATAAAGCTAGAGAATTGCATCCAGAGTTCTTGCGTAAAAACGCTTTTTTGGTTCACGGTAATGCGCTTCATTTACAAAAAGTATTATTAAAAAATATGCCACAGGATTTTTGGAAAACAGAACGCGTGGTTGTTTTGGTTATGAATACCCTGGGAATTATTCCTGAGACACTCAGGAAAGGAATATTAAAAGAAATGATCAATTTAATCGGCAATGATGGCATCTTAATGTTAGGTTGCTGGAATAAAAATTATTTTGAATTAGGTATTGAATGGTATAAAAGACATCCTGAAATTTGTGGCGAATTAGAAGCAGAAGATTATGATGTGGAAAACGGTACCGTTAAAATCCATGAATCTGGATATGAATCACAGTGGTGGTCAGAAGAAACTTTAAAAAATTTATTAGAAGAATATAGGGGGAAATATGAATTATTGTTTATTGATAAAGGGGTAGGAATATTTGCATTTTTGTTACCTCCCAACAAGAGGTTTAATTATGAAAACTTATGAAGTTGTGGTTATTGGTAACGGTATGCTTGGTACAGCAACGGCGTTTGCATTATTAAAAAAGATGCCAGACTTAAGTTTAGCTTTGATTGGTGAGCACGATAGAAGCTTTGGGGCCACCGTAGCTGCGGGAGCGATGTTGAATGTTTTTGGAGAAGTCACTACTGCTACATTTAGTAGTCCTTATCATCAGACCAAATTCAATATTGGTTTTGAATCCAGTAAAAAGTGGGCTGAATGGTTGGAATATATTAATCAATCGCAAAAACCACAGAATAGAATATCGGTTACGAGAGGAACTTATATCATATTAAATTCTGCATCGGATGCGATGGATAGTCAAAATTTCGCTGCTATTATTCAAGCTTTAAAAGAATACCGCGAACCCTTTGATGAAGTCGATCCGCGTTTTATTCCTGGCTTGAAGCCTGCAGAACATTCTCAAGCTTTACGTGCTATTTATATCCCCAATGAAAATGCTATTTATGTTAAATCGGCATTAGTGCATTTTGAAAAATTAATTAAACTAAAATCTTCTGCCAGTTTAATTGACGCAAAAGTAGATGCCATTGAGGTACGAGATTCACATCAATTTTTATTGCGCCTGGGCCAGTCAACGATTAAGACTAAGAATGTCATTATTGCAGCGGGATCTTTTTCTCAAGCATTATTAGATTCGATTCCGGATTTAAAAGAAAAAATACCATTAATTGTGTATGGTATAGGAACTGCTTTCACCACATTGATGGGCAAAATTGATATAAAAAATATTATTCGAACTCCAAATCGAGGCTTAGCCTGTGGAATTCATGCTGTGCCGTACGCTGAAAACTTACTTTATATTGGTGCCTCAAATTTTATTTCACCATTTCCAGTAAATTCAAATTTAACTAGTAGTTTGACATTATTACAGGGTGCGTTGGAACAAATAAATTCTGAATTATGCCAAGAGGAAATTCAAAAATGGTATTTAGGCTCGCGTCCCATTACTATCGATACCTTTCCTACATTAGGACCGACTTCAATACCCGGTTTATGGTTAATGACAGGAACTTATCGTGATGGAATTCATGCTGCTCCTGTTCTAAGTACGCTGCTCGCTAATCAGTATATGGGGGAGGCGCCAGGATTACCTGAGATATTTAGACCAGAGCGTAAACCGATTTCAACCTTAACGCAGGAAGAAAGCATACATCTAGCAATACAACATTATATGTCTGGTTCTTATCAACATGGTCTGCGTATGCCGAAAATGCGCGGATGGAAAGAATTTTTGAACGAGGCATTTTATTCTCATTTTATGCGGGTTTATGAAAAATTGGGTATTGATTTCGGTGTCCCGCCCGAAATATTAATTATGTTTTCTCGGCAGCCAAAAATTTATTTAGAAAAAATGCGAGATTATTATCAAAAGATAGGCTCTCGAAATTCTTGATCGCCTATCATTTTTGTAGTCAACGATGTTTATGAAGCCTGAATGGAAGATCCGGGATCTTATTTATTAATTTTACACAAATTTTTTAATTTGTCTTCCGGAAAGCTTTTATAAAGTTGATTTACATTGGGCGGATTTTTCAGACCTTTTGAGATTCTAAGTAAATCTAAAAAAGTGTAAGATTTATTAATCACATTAGGATTAATTTTATAGACATCATCATTTAACGCCTCTTCTAAGCTTATAAACTTGACACCATGCTCCTCATATAGCGTTAATAGTTTATCTAACATTTCAGCATCAAAAAGTGTGACATGTAATAACAATATATATTTTATATCACGGTTAAAAAGCAGTGTTGAAAGTTCATGAGAAATAGTGAGTGCATTTAAAGACTGTTCTAAATAATTTTTTTCAAGCCAATTAATTGCTTCCTTATCGCCAATTTGCAAACAGCGCACATAAGGATTATTCCACATGTAATCATAAAAATCGGTGGTTACTTCGGCGATGATGTATTGATGCGAGGTTAAATATTCTCGAATACGATTACGCTTTTCCTCGGTATTCCCTTCCACAAGATAGGGATAACGGAAATATTTATAATTTTTATCTCCCATAAATTTTTGTAAATAAGGCTCATTTTTTTCGATATCTTGAATATAAGTAGTAATATCGACTTTAGCGAGATCCATATGCGAAAAAGTGTGATTCCCTAATAATTGTCCACCTTCAATCCATGCAGATAAGATAGCTAAATGATTTTTATTATCGCCCACTTTGCTCGCATTAATAAATCCATAGACGCCCGTAATATGATGTTTTTTAAGTGCCTGTAACATTTTTTTGATAACATCTATTCTGGTTAAAGAGGAAGGTAATTTTCCCGCGGTAGGTAAATCATCGATGGTAATTGCCATCTCTAAACCGTGTGTGATGTTATATAAGGAAAGCGCAAAAGTGCAGATTGCAGTGATGGATAACAGTTTTTTGATGATTTTGCGGGACATGCGCTGATTCCTTGCTAGGCCTGACCCATATTCGGTCATTCTCTTAAGATATAGATTATAAATTATGATTTTTCAAGAAAAATGCAGTAATCGTAGCCTGGATCGTAGATCCAGGGGGAATCGATTAAATCAATTATTTCTCGAACCATTTTGGATCGATTGGCGTTGTCGTTCGTGTTCCTCAGTGGTGGAATGCCGCACGACTGGTTATGGAAATATTTAATTAGATGGGTGACGTACGATTTTGGAAATACAACCAGAGAAAAACCAGCCAACCCGCTAATCCCGAAATTAAACTCAAAAACACAATAAAATTATAATGTGCAGCCGCAACGATACCAATTAATGTTGGCCCAATGATGATAGATAACGATAATAAAGATTGCGTAACACCAAGAACTTTTCCTTGAATATTTTCCGCTACCATTCCAGCGATAATAGCATTGAGTTGGGCCCAAATGGCAGCGCAGGTCAAGCCCACGAAACCATATCCCAAATAAAGCCAATTTTTTGTGGGAGTAACAAAATAAAAGACGTAGCCGAGCACTAATATTGCACCTAAAATTGCAATAATAGCGCCGGAAGTCATTTTCTGGGATAATTTTTTATTTAAATAAAACGAACCAAATGCAGCTAATATCGAACCATAAGCAAATAAATGTCCCAGCCAATTAGGCGTCACCTTAAATTTTTCGACCGCAAAAATCGGTAAACCGGCAAAGGTGCTTTCTGTGCTGAGAACAATGAGAAAATATGCTATTAGCATAATGCGCACATTGGGAAAGGTAAAACATTCGATGATATTTTGAAATGAAGTGGTGATTTTCAATGGACGACGCTGATAAGTTCCGGTATCGTGATAAAAATAAATAATCATCAATAAATTTAAAAGAAATATAATTGCCATAAATAAAAAAGGTGTGTACCAACTAAACCAAATCACTAAGTTTGGATTTGATAAATAAGAACCCACGAGTGGAGCAATGACACAGCCTATCGCTGCTGCCCCGGTTAAATATCCCATATAGATTCCTCTGAGATGCGATTCTGTGCTTAGACCCGAAATCGCGGCAAAAATGACTGAGGCGTTACCCGAAGCAATACCCGTCAAAAAACGACAAACAAATAGCATAAAAAGTAGATTGGCTAGCAATGCCCATACACCTAATAAATTTCCAATGATCAATACTGCCAAGCCAAGTATTAAAATGCGTTTGCGACCAAACTGATCGGACAATTCTCCGAGTAAAGGTCCCCCAAAAAATTGCCCCAAGCCATAGCTCGCTGATAAAGCGCCAATTACAAATGTGCGTGTGAAATACGAGCTGGAAGGTGCGAGTAAAGTATTAGTTTGGAGAAATAAAGGCGCAAAAATAGGGTAAACCATAAATAAGCCTACAAAATCGAGAAAAAAAGTTAGCATTAATGCAAAAATAAGAGCGGTGCTATGTTTAATTTTCGGCATTTTTTGACTTATTTTGAAATGGGTATAATCAGTATACTGGATTTACAAACGTACTTGAATATACGAATATTTTTTAATGTCCCGGATCATTCGATCCGGGCTACCGCTATGATATTTTTTTTGATCTTTCGGCAGATTTTCTAATTCGACATTATAAGATTTATTTAATCTGTATGCGCTATAGTGAACCAAAATTTGGGGGGAAATTATGTACGTTCGAGAAATTACCTTACTTGCGCTGGGTTCATTAGTTCAAGAAATCGAAACATTTGGTGCTGCAGTCAGTGATCCGAAAAATGTGGAGCCTCCCTTTGCGGCTTATGAAAATATTACACCTTATCTCGGATATTGCCTGAAAAATGCGTGCGCTGAGATTATACGAGAAATTAATTGGCTAAAGGAATGGTCATTTAATCTGTACAAGCTACAGGAAATTATCCATAAAATAGGTAGTATACTGACTGTGGCTAGTCAGGCTTTAATTCATGGCCCCAATATTTTAAGGACACAACCCACTATATTAGAAGATTACTATTATGCATCCTCTCCTGAAGCACAAGAACGTGCAAGACCCACTTTTGATAAAATCACTAGTTTTGGGGCGCGATTTAAAGAAATATTTCAATATATTCAAAAAATAGTAGATTACAGTCAGGAACAAATTGATGATTGGAAAAAATTATTATTAGATATTGAGTTTAATCAGTATAAAGAGAAACATTTAAAGCTTGCATATCATCTATCTCAAAAAGACGCTGGTGAATTTACAGAAGCACTTAAGCGAAATCGTTATATTCAATCTATCTCAATTTATGAGATGCAATTTCCTGTTTTGTGGGTTGAATGCATAGCGAATTGTTCTCACATAAAAGAATTAAAAATTTTTTGGAGTGAATGTTCTACTGACGCGACTTCTATTATAACTAGACATCAGCATCTCGAAAGTCTGGAACTGGGTAATTCTCACATTAACGGTTTAGATTTAATCTTGTTGGCACAACTGAAGTCGCTGATTAGTTTGACGTTAAAGAGTAATAGCCTAGCAGATGCTGATATTCAGCAAGCTGTAATCTACCTGCAAAGAAGTTCAATCAAGCAACTCATTTTAGAATGTAATCGTATTACAAAACAGGGATTATCTACCTTAGCTCGTTTAGAAAACATATCTGAACTTACTGTTGAAAGTGATGAAATCGATGACGATGCACGAAAATGTTTCGCTGAGAATACAACTTTAACAATCTTAAATTTATATGGCAGCCGAATGAAATGTAGTGGTCTGCAATATTTTGCAGAAACAAGTGCTTTAAATCATCCAAATCGTAAATATATTAAAGAATACTTGTTAAGTAGATACGATGGAGTATTTGTTAATGAGATTTGTAAGCCTACGTATTTTAATTTGGTCATCCATGACGAAGAATTAATTGAAAAATTAAATTCAATGCAGGCCGATCCAAATCGACAAACCTTCGCGCAATCCTGCTCCGCGCGCGCCTTGATGCTGTTATTAAACAAAATGGGCTATCTTGCTGATAGTGATTTTACGAGAAAAAAAGAATTAGAAATATATGCACAAATTTGGATAAAGCCTGATGATATTGCCGATTTTTCCATGATTGCAAAATATCTCAGTGCAAATGAAGTAAAACATATCGTACATATTGATAAAAATAGGTTGTCGAGGTGGTCGGATTGTCTTGAAAGTGAAATACAGCAATATGAGACTAAAAAATTGAATCTGGGCGTACAGGAATCGAATTTTAATATATTTTCAATTCCAATGACACGTAATGCTTATTTTATGCTATTTATTATTTATTGTAACTCTATGCAACATGCTTTACACACCGTGGTTTTTTGTCACGAAAATAACAAATATTATTTTATGGATCCGGCAGTGGGAAAGAACGAAGAAAAAGAGAATATCGAGGAAATTCTACAAATATTAAAAAATAGCTATATTGGCGTTGCTATTGAATTCATGAGTCCGGCCAATCCTATATTAAACGCTCAACGTAATGGTTTTTTTACATTTAAGTCACGAGGAGAAAGTGTGCAAGCTGAAGGAAGAAATCAGTGTTGTATACAATAATTTTTAATAAATAGACGCACTTATTTTTTTGGTCTTTGTGTTAAAGAATATGACCGCTGCGACTTAATTATTTGTAGATTGCCGCCTCGCTTCTACCACCGTATTTGCTTTAAAAAGTTATAGATAAAAGTAATATAGTCTTAATAATTAGTTGTTATTATATGCAACAACATGCAACACGAGTAGCCATGTTTGGCTAAATCATCTATTGGAGATATGTAATGTCTTACGATTCATTTGTTCAATTTACCGTAAAGAATTTAGTGAGAAACATTAAGACAGAGTTAGCCTCTGCGTGGATGACGTGTCATGATGGTGAGATTAAAACCGAGGTAAATAGAAAACTTCAGAATGAGAAAAATAAGCAAGAATCCGAGTTCAGAAAATTTCAGAAACCGATAGATGAGCCAGAATCTACGTTCGATGAAACATTTAAGGCTCGCTGGAGGGCAGTAAAAGCAACTCATAGAAATAAATTTGAATCTGAAGTGATGGGAAAATATAGATCCCAATTTGAAAATATCTGGATTTCTACCGAAAAAGATTTAAAGCAGCAAATTAATGGGGCTGATCCAGGACAAATCTTTGATGCTTTTCTTCAACGACACCCCTGGATAGAATGTGAAGTATATTCTAGCTCCTACAGTATTTACAATCCAGAAGGAATCGCGTTTCAATTTTTATATGGGCTTCTGGATCAGAACTTAAAAGTTTCTAATAAGGTCGATAGTTGGGGTGAACTCAGTAAAAGCCAATTATCTTCGAAATTGAGTTGGAACCCTTTGGATGCTAATAGGGTGAAAAAACAAATCGAAGGTTTTCCCTTGTCGGATGTTGCGGGTTTTTATTTGAAACTGAATATTCAGCATGAAAATTTAATGCAAAAGATGATGCAAGATCATGCGCAATGGAGTCACAGGTTCACTCGAGTAGATGTCTTTCGCTTATTGCTAGTCTGTAATCCATCTGCCATGGTAAAAACAACTCGAGATGGAATTGTTTGTACCGAGATGGCCCCGATGCATATGTCGGAATTAACCCATTTATCTGCAGCGCAATGGAATTATTTTCAAACATTGTTAATCAACATTGCTAGTGAAAATACTCCCATCTGGATTGTATTGCATAAAAAATACAATCAATGGACGGCATATCGGCCGCATTTTATCGATCCTCAGCAGGTACAAGAATCTTTAGCCCCCATATCCGCGTTTCGCGCAAGCGCCATAAAAATAGTAGATGTCGATTATAAAAATAATGCGGCTTTCAGTGATATTGAAGGTTTGAATGATGTCACACAATGGCATGCTGTTCTTTTTAGTCGTGTTTTACCGGGCTTACAAAAATCTGCAGATTTAGCTTCATTTCGTGATCAAGTACCACTGCCTTTACTGTTGCAGCAGGCTTTAGTGGATAGTTTATTGTATGCGCAAAATAATAATAATAAACAACAATTGGTCGTTAAAGCGTTTGGTCTTCGCAAGCCGTTTACTGATTCATCCCTACAACAACTTCTTCTATTAAAACAGCTATCTCCACTTCCACGTAATATAAAGCCTTTAATTGATGATTCCTACTATGAATTTACAGAAATTAAGCTGGCGTTGAGAATTTTTGAAGCTGTCGATAATGGAAAGTTATTACTTTCGCATTTGCGTAGAACATTAACTTTAAACGATCATGAAGATTCAACATTAATAGAATCCCTAAATATCATTTATTATGCGGGGTTAACGCGATTTGAATTTAGTCCTGCAATGAAAGCATCCATTTTAGCGCTCAAATTATTTGATTTTGATTTTAATCTACAGTCTATTTATCCTGCATCAAATGCTCTCTCAAAAAATCCTGAGCCTTTATTTCAACATGCAATGTATTGTGCGGCGCGTAATCGTTTCTTGCATGTAATAAACCCAGTCTGTTTGCAAGATGCAAAACGCAAAAATATTGAACGTAAACTGCTGTGGGAATTCGCAGGTCAATCACTCATCGATTTTTTTCAACGCTCAGGACAATTAATTGATTTAGATTTTATTAATTCGGCTATGCAGTTTAATCAACGTTGGCTTGGCCTTTATTGTGATCATGAAAGTCGTGGAAACTTATCTGATCCCATGTGGGGATTTGTGCAAATAGCACAAATGGGCATTAAAGGCTTGGATGTTATGTTTCAAGCTTTGGAGAGTTATGTAAATCGATGGGATCCTTTAGATAAAGAGCCTGCCCCTAACTTAAATTGCACATTAGATTTGGCTGGTGCGGTATTAGATAAAAAACCTTCGCCGTATGTGGATACGGGTGTCACTTATATCGAACATTTGAATACGAAAATAGCGTCTTTTGATGCAAAAAAAACAGGTTGTGTTCCACTATTTCAAAAACTTTCATTAATTTTACCCGGAACATTCAATGCAGATTTTCGAGCGGCCTTACTTAAATTAATCGATGTCTTAAATCAACGAAAATATGCGCACCCTGAAGAACAAAACGAAATTGCGCTTTACAATATTGATATTAATCACAGGGACATGATGAGTTTTCTCACGGCGTTAGAGCAAAAAGCAAAAAATAATTTGCGCGTGTTAATTTGTATTCCGGCATGGGATCGTGAGTCTTATGAATCAGAACCGCAGCGAAGATTAAAAGCCTTTTATCGAAATGTGCAAAATCAAATACTCAATAATCAGCGTGCTAGCGTTTGTGGGTTATTACCAGAAAATACTAAAAATATTTATTTGTGTGCGAAAAACGAATTAAAGCCGGAAGTGATAATCGACGATCATTTGGCTCAACAGCCTCAGCGTTGGGAAGGGCCCGATATTCGTTATCCGTTGGCGGTGCAAGCGCTGGGTATTCAGCAACAACAGCAACAAGAACAACAGCAAGAGCAGCAACAAGAACAAGAACAGGAACAAGAGCAAGAACAAGAACAGGAACAAGAACAAGAGATCACGCAATTTATGGGTGACGAAAGTGATCTCATTACCCGATTTAATATAGACGACAAGTGTAAAAGGGATTGGAGCGAAATAAATAATGAAACCAAGAAATTATCCGGCTGGAGCGGTGAAAGTTTAAGTCAATTATTTTCATTGTGGGTAGGTAGTCAGCAAGATGCCCCGCTAGTCATTGAAAAAATGCATCCTACAGCCGCACAAAAAATTATGCAATATGCCTCTCAATTTCGACTGGGAATTAATAAAGATAATTTGCCGGCAGGATTTTATTTAACATTTTCTCCGAAAACTAAAGGTTTGATTCTCTGCTTCGATGCCAAGCGTGAAAAGGCCGATCTTAGAAAAATTGCTGCGCAAACATTTAAAAAGCGTAATCCATTTACTGTCGAATTACGAGATCCAAAAAAATCGATATTATTTCGCGGAGATCTGCGCCAATTATTGCCGTTTGCCTCTGATATCACAAAGCAACAAACGTTATGGAAATATTTAGCTGAAGAAGATAAAGATAAAAAACGAATTGAGAATGCCAAACGATGCCTAGCAAATCGGAATTATCATAAAATCGAGCGTCCTGATGAAGATGCCTCGGTGGTGATGCAAGTTTTGGATGCTTTTCAGAATTTAAATAATCCTAAGCAGGAGAACGAGTGCTTAATTTTCTTGGGGGAGTGGGCTAAACAATTTAAGTTAAATCCAGCATTAACCAAAGCATTGTTTACCCCAGGACATGCGTTGGCATTTAATGCAGCTAATTTGAAAGCATTCGGACAATTATTTAATTATTACGATGCATTGTCTGCAAAGCCGAGTGGAACAGCGCATTTAATGACTATTGCTAATCAATTATTTGAAACTTTTGGCGAACCACATTTTGCGGTTTGGAAGAAACGCTTATTAGATCCTTTGCAAAACTGGACTGAGTGTCTCGATAAATCAGAAGTCGATGCGATTAGTTTGAGCATCGTTACTTTAAAAGAAAAACATCCGCATCAAGAAATTTGGTGGCAATTGGTGGATGCACATGGTCGAGCAACAGGCCCTATGCGTTATGCTCGTATGTGGTTTGCCTATCAAAAATTTATTGATTATGTTGAGGAACATAAATTAACGCTGCATGCTGAAAGTCTGCATACTTATTTGAGTCAAACTCCCGATTTTAACGGCCAAGTCTTTTTGGATCGTTTAATGCGAGTATTAAAAGATGCGGGAAATCAATTAGACACTCATGCAGTTCAGCAATATGTGTTGGATAATATTCATCGTATTGATTGGCGGCATAATGGTTATTATTATGCGAATCGTTATCAAGGATTCCCTTATTGGCAAAGCAGTTTACAATTAACGGAATTTAAGATTGCAGGGCAAAATTCAGTACCGAGTTATTTTGCGCGCTGGGATGATTTTGCAAAAGTACCACAACCGATCACGCAAGCCTTACGTTTTGTTAGCCAACGGATGAAAGTCAGTTTCACTGAATTTCAGAAACTAGAAAAAATGCTTCTTCAATGGTTTAGTGCCAATGAGCAAAATTCAATTTTACAATTACGAATATTGACTGCATGTTTAGCGGTTGGTGTAGATACGGTTGATGGGTTATACACTGATGCTGAAAAAATACAGAACTTGATTCCTCAGTTACTGACTATCGATTCGGCACTTCTGAAATGGATAAATCAACGAATCAGCTTAGATATCGAACTACTTCCAAATAGATTTCAGCTGAAATTTACTGATCTTTCGATATTTACTAATGTGATTAAACAAAAAAATCTGCAACAAAAATTAAATGAATTATCCACTTACGCTGGGTTGGATTTTATTAATGCCTGCGGTCGGGCATTGCGTGCATTACGTTGTCATGTAGGTGAGGACGAAGAAAAAGTTTTAATATTGTTTGAAAAATTAATTATTTTTACTTCGAATAATGATAATTTACATCATCCATTATTAGGTAGCTATCCATGGTTAATTGATGACGAAGATAATCAATGGATAGATAAATATGAAGATATCGGTTACCGTATTTGCGAAAAGTTTAATCAACGTAGTCTTTTTAAAACTCAGCTGGAGTCGATTGATTTTAGTAAAACATGTTATTTGCCTAATCACCAGGAAATGTCAGCGGCATTAAAGGACATTGTTGCTAATAATACTGCTGAAGTGCGACGCAAAATCATTCGTGGTTGGCTGGAGAAAGGTTGCGCGATTACCTATCAAGATGCGCCTTTTCGACAACTTGATGCTGGTGAAATTCAGACAGCTTATGCTCAGTTAGATAATTATTTAAAACCTACTTTTCGCCAACAGAACCTGCAACTTTGCAAACGCTTCCTTGCGCAGTGCGCGGTTGAAAGTGGTTCCAATTCGCATAAACAAATGGAAACCTTACTTCGTACTTTAACGCGTATTGATAATAAATCTTTTTACAATGAATTGGGTCAGGTTTTAGGATTATTATTGGATAAGGCTCAAAGCGGACAATTTTATTCGGTGACGCAATTGGCAACGTGGCTGACTGCTTTAATTGATCAGGAAACTTATCTCTGCCTTCATTATCCGGTTAATCTACTTAATGAATTATTGCAACAACACATTACTAAGAGTTTATTTAATAGAGATTTGAATGAATTAAAATCTTTGGTTTATTCTACACAAATACAAAATAAAATTCGTGAAATTGCTTGCTTACAATTACCTAATCAATACAAACCCGTTTTAATTAAATTGGCTATTCAATGGGAGCACGATTTTTCTTTTGTGGAAAATGCCAAAACAATATTATGTGATTTAAATCGGAACAAAGTTGATTCGCAGTGGATGAGAGCAACCACACAATTATTAATTTATTTATCAGACAAGTTGCGAGCTAATGGTACGTCGATACAAAGTCTGAAAAATGAACGCGATAATATTATTAGTGAATTAACAAAACAGACTTCACAAATAACTCAGGCGAGCTCTGTCATTTTTCAAGAATTATGGCAGCGTAGTCAAATCAAATTAATTGAAATGTTGATTGCACAGAAAATTAATTTGGTTCAGCTGAAAAAATACTTCGCTGAGCCTTCTATACGAGTGATTTTAGTGCAGGCCTTGGGGGACTGGAAACAAGGGTTAGACCGCCTAGAAAATCTATCAAAAAATTTGGCGAAGATGACGACGGGTGTACGTCAAATTGCTGAATATTATTATTCAGAGCCTAGACCCTCGATTGCTTTATTGGACGATCTTCTCAGTCAAGAACAATATCGTACGGCGTCAGGTTTGATACATCACATCGAAACCGTTTGCCAAGCAAGAGGGAGTGACGGTAAATCGAAGCGAACCTATAGTTTGACACCAGAAGATAAGGCGCAATTGCAACGAGTATTAGGAGGATTAAAACGAAAAGGGAAAGGTTTTGTCGAAGATACAGAACAAAAACAATTACTCAGTCTTTTATATTATACCAATCACTTTAGCCAGATAGCTGAATTACATCAATTACCGATGGCTTCATTAAAAGTAACTTTATTTACTGCATTGGGTGATCTCAAAAAACATAAAAATGTTAACATTGAGGAAGAATATTTTTCGTCTGCGCGCGTGTTGGCTTGTGTGCGTGAAATTGTATTGCGTAAAACAGGAAAATGGGCCAATCATACTCAAATGCTGGATGTGCTGTATGCGGCACTTCACAATGACGAGAGTCTGTTACATCAAGTTCGCACGGGACAAGGTAAAAGTATTATTTCGATTATGCGAGTCGCATACTTGGCATTAAATGGCTACATCGTGGATGTATTTAGTGCTAAGGATAGTTTGTCTAAACGCGATCACGAAGAATTTGCGTCGGTATTAGATGCGATGACCATCGAAAATGCTTATATTACACCGAATGCTTCTGCGCAACATTATAAAGCGAATGTATCTGAGCAAGCTGTTGGTACCGTGAATTTTGCTACCATCGGTAATTTTAGTTTGTTTCAGTCTGCGCATATTTGGCGTGGAAAGGACAAGATTAATTTAGAGCCTGAAAATCGGGTCGCCTTTTTAGATGAGTGTGACCATATTTTATTGGATGAACAAACCCAATTTAATTATTCAAATAATAACGCTCAAGAAATGATTTATAATATGGAGGAATGGGTTTATCGAATTGCCTATGATTTCTATCTTGAACATCAAAACGAATTTGAGCGCAATACATCAAGAATTATAACTGTTTCTCGGAATGTAGATTTAAAAAATCTTTGCGAGCGCTTGCAAGAGCAAAGTATTTTTAGCCCTAAACAATCCATGTTTTTTGCCAAATATATGATTCCCGCTTTGGAAAATCATCCGAGAGCAATTGAAAAACGTGATTTGCAATTAAAACAATTATTAACGGCAGCCTATATTGCGCATCGTTTACAGGAAGGTAAAGAATATTGTATTCGACCGGAATTGAAAACAGCTCAAGCCGGTATGATAATTCAAACACGTTTTGCGAAGGTGGTGATTAATAATCAAATTAGACATGGTTCTACCTACAGTGATTTGGTACAACAATTTCTACATGTTCGATTGAATAAAGAAGCCTCCGCTAAAGGTGAAATTCCTAACTTTTTTGTTGAGCCCGACAGCCAAATTGCTTTATCGCAAAATGCATCGTATTTATTGAAAAAATATTATAAAAAATTGGAAGGCTGTTCTGGTACTGCCGGTGGTAAGGAAGAACTGGATATTTATGAAAATATATATTTCATTCAACACGTTATTAAATTGCCGACGCATGAACCTTCGGCTTCAGAATTCTTGCCTACGGAATATTGTAAATCTGAAGATCTCCAAATTCAGGCAATTGTGAATCATATTATTAACTCGTCTGATCGACCATTATTAATTACTTGTGAACATGATATCGCGGTCAAACATATTCATGCGTTGGTTCGTAAAAAACTAGATCCGAAATTTAATCGACCCATATTGGTGGATACGAACGATAGTGGTAAAGCTGAACACGAAATTTTACCCCTCGCAGGCGAACTCGGCACCGTTATTTTTAGCTCCCGTTTAGGTCGTGGTACAGATATCAAACCAAAAGGTAAAAAAGGATTAATGGTAGCACGGACTTATCCAACGGGTCCTCGCGTGACTAAACAGGAGCGAGGTCGACAAGGGCGTAATGGAGCAAAGGGTACTTATGTTGAGATTATTGATTATTCCAAAGTGTTGAATGACTATGAGTGTTTGCAAAAAAATTATAGTTCTCAACTTCAAAATATTGAGCAAAGTCAGGAAAATCATTTTGCTAATAGATTAGATAAGCTAGTCGCAGCTGAAGAATATTTAAAAACACGTTCGGTAGAAGAATTAAAACATCAAATCAAACAACGAGAAGAAAGCTTTTTACGTCGTAAAGAATTTTTGATTGCTACCTTGTCTGGCAACGTCATGGATGTGTTGCATAGAGGCATTGGTAATAGCAGTCGTCGCCTCGAAGATTTGCGAATTGAGTGGCTCGAATGTCGAAAGAAAATTGATTCTGCTTGGAATACTCGATTAGCGGGTAAGCCACATGATAGTGATGAAATTTATCAGGAATTTTTCAAAGCGGCAGATCAACATTGGCAAGCCCTTTGCGCTCAATATCCCGATCTGCATAAATTGGTTTTATTAGATGTGGTGGAGAAGATTAATGAGCTACCTATCGGAGAGCAACGTGTCATTAATTACTTAGCCTCAGAAATAAATGTTTGGAAAGCCAAGTTAAATCAAAATCAACTCGTTAAAAGCGATCTTGATAAATTAGCGCTTCTATTTAAAGAAATTAAAAAACTGTATTTAAAGAATCACCCCGATAAAAATTCTTCTGAAGAAGCAAAAGTGATTACGCAAAAACTTGGGGATTTAAAGGAAATTGTCAATGCTTGTATACAAAAATTAAAAGTAGAAGGTCAGTCGGTTGCAGCAGCAAGTGCTCCAATGCCAAATCTACCATCCGCTGCGAAGATGACGCAATTAGCGGATATGCCTGACGTTCAAGCTTTTCATCAAGCTTGGTTGCAAGGTGTACTACGCACTTACTATTCTGAAGCCGAACAAAAGACGAGTATTGAAATCATTAAGGCCATTTATGGTGATCATTTACAGGATTTAAATTATTTTTATTGGGTTTATAAATTTGCGAGTGATAATAATGCTCATGGTTTCAATACGGAAAATCGGCAGAAATTATTTTTTGGATTAAGCGCTTTAACTGAATATGATTCAGTTTACGGCATATCTTGCCGCGCCTGGTCTGACATCATGCTAAACTTAGTCGGTTCTGCTATTACGGCAGAAACTTTAAATAATTATTTAGCTTGCTTTAATCGATTTTTTAACCAAGCTTGGCCACATCAAAAATCCCCCGCCAAATTAAGCGTAAAGGATATAGAAAATAACGGTCGTTTGTTTAATTTAATTTTTAATATTATTAAGGTTCAATATGTACATGAGGGTGAGCTTTCTTTTACATTAATTGAAAATATGAGTTATGTCATTTATCACCAATACTGGGATAAATTTGACGACGAACTCTCCACTGAAATTCAAGTGGTTTTTTCTAGATCTCCTGAAGTTACGGCTTTGTTGACTCGGCATTGCAATGAAGCGGACTTATCTCTAATTATCGAGTTGTTACGTAATAATATTAAATCTAAAGAACGAAGAGGGCGACTGACTCAACTGAATAATTATTTGGAAAAACATGTTGAGGAAATTGATGCTTTTCCGATGACTTTGCGACCTTTGTTTGATTTGGTCTTATTTAGTAGTCCGTTTGATTGTCCATTAAGTTATTTACCGAAACAACCGAATTGTTTGCCGGAATGGACTCCTGAAGATCAGGGCGATTTTTGGTATTTCCTCAGTCGTCGTTTTCCAATTCAAGAGAGTAGTTGTGAGCGCTTAATGAGATCGATTAATTCGATCCGTGATAATAAAGAGTTAAAAAATAAAATATTTAAAACGATCGTGAGTTTGCCAGATTATGTTTCTGTTGAATACATTAATTTACATGCGGCCCTAAGTAAGAACAATTTTAGTGAGGCGTTGGAAAAGCTTGAGCTCATTCAAAAAGCGGGTGAAGCGTTTAATAAATTTTTACTATGCAATGATGTTTTAAAATCAGACGGAAACCGTTTGCATCCTATTTCTACTACGGTTCAAGCGTTTAAAGGTTGGATTGATTTATTCAATTCAGCAACACCATTGCAAAATAAAATGTTTTTTGAAAATTTATTGTTGAAGCAGGCTTTCACTACAATTCCTTTGCATAATGTTCGAGTGTTAATGAGCACTTTCAATAAATGTCAATTAAATGCAAGTCAATTGGAAAAAATGCTAGATGCCGCAAGCATTATGCAAGAAACTGAAGGGGAGAAGAAAACATTTTTAGAGGAGCACTTTGCAGAGATTTTTTCTGCTGATGAGAATCCTGAATTTACGTCACAGGTAAAACGATTTAGTTATTTTGCTCCTGCATTACATCAGAGAAAAGATGTCTCAAAGTTGGAAGCAGATTCGTTGTGGGAAAATGAAAATGTTAAAGAGGGCGAGCTTAGCGGTGACTTAGAAGGGTTAGATGCGATCAAGAAATTTGAGGCCAATTATCGATTTACTGCGATGCAAATTCGTGCCCAATATTTGGAAAATACAAAAGCAGGGCAGAGATTTATAGACTTTGTAAAATATTTTAATGATCAACCTAAACTGGATACGGATGCTGTGCAAAAATTGTGGGAACACTACAAAGAAAATGAAGTTAAAGATTCTGGGCATTTAAAGCAAGCTGTAGGTGTGATCATGCAAGCTACGGACCTGAAAACACATCAAAAGTGGGCTGATTTCTTTACTGAATTTGATAAAAATTCTCTACAGCGAAAAACGTTGATGCAATATTTACATCATAAGATAATAGATTTGAACGACGATTTTGCGCAAAAATGCTGGGATCAATATCGTAATTTTGTTGAAAACCTATTATCTATTCCTGAGCAATTAGATTGTTATGGGCGCACAGAACGTTTTAATTTTCTGCGTAAGTCATATAAAAATTTGGTTAAGCTAACCCAAGAAATGTCATCGATTATTCAGCATCCCTTTCTACCAGAATATATTTTTCAGCCGGAAAAACATGGAAGGAGATATAATTATTTGGATTATTTTAAAGAGCGCCAAGCACGTTACGAGAGTTTTTGGTGGAAAAACACTGAGCGAACTCAACAGGCTGAAGCATTATTTTCAAGTCTTAGAAATGATTATAGTCAATATAGTGAAATAAGTACATTTTATCACAATGCTCTTGATTCAATTTGGGTCACACAGCAAGAAATTTTAAATAGCGATAAAAAGACTAACCGTAACGGCAAAGGCTATAGTCGTTTATATGATATCAGTGTTGAAATTTTTATTCGGTTAGCGCGAGATTATTTAAATCATAGAGGTGATAAAGTAGCGGAAGATTGGTTACATGATTTATTGTCCCGACAATTAAGTTTCCATATCAGTGTATTAGAAGACAGATTGCCAGAAACGCACCCGCTAAAATTGCGAATGACACAATTGAACAATTCAGATATTCAATTGCAATCAGGTTCTGCGGAATTAGCTAATTTAGGCAGTTTATTAGCTGAGATAAACCGTAACTCGATTCCAAAACATTTACATTATTTAATTGATAATCTGGATTGTATTGTCGCATTGCCAGTTGCCCAAGCAAATTTAAGTACAATGTATTTGCGAGTGTAATATCGACGCGATAGCGTGAGGGAATATTGAGAAAATGACGAGCTTTTTTAAAGCTCGTCATCAGTGTTAAGATTTCTGTTGGTGAAATCCGTACAATAATATTAAAAAATCTTATCTTTGTGTCTTTTCTCTTCGTACTTCTACGTTGAAAAATTTCCTTAATTTGTTAACTATGCTGCTGAATAAATAAACCCTTCTCGATGATATTCAAAAAATGAAAATAATACATTTTTTCAAATTTGGAATATTCTCTATTTTTGCTGTTTGCTATTTTCTGATAATTCCATTGTTTTAAGCATCTTAAAAGCCAGTCGAGATTCAAAAACTCTGCCACTATAGTTCCTTGCCAGGATTTAATTAAACTAAATAATTCAGTGTGTTCATGCTCTATCTTTTTATACCAATCCGCTGAGCGTAAGCCTCGTGAACTGCGCTCGCAAATAATCTGTGGCATCACACCGGCAAGTGCTTTGCGAACCAATCCGCGTCCGAGCGGCGGTTCTCTGTAAATCGCATTCGGTATACGCAAACAAAATTCTACGATTCTGCGATCGAGGGTTGGGTCCCAGTGTTCGAGGCCATATAAAAAACGAATTGCCGCCTGATAAGAAGCTAAGGAGATTGAAAATCCAAAATTAAAAATATCGATGCGTGGATCATTTATGTGACGTAAATGTGTTTGTTGTTGCTGCCATTGTTTAAAACGTAAAATTAAATTCTGCTCTTGAGCCAACTGAGGATTAATTGATGCATACAGTCCCCATGGGTAAGGCTGAATGATGCGTCTTCTAAAATTTGCAAATATATTTTTTAAATTTTGAGATGGCAATGATTTATTGTCTAAGTTTCCCTTCCAGGAGAGTGTGGCATTTCCGCCTAATCCTATGAGTAGAATATGAATACCATGTTGTTTTGCGATTTCAACTGATTTAAGCTCCCACGATAAAATTCCTCCCGAAACAGTGGGTTGTGCCAGCCAAGGATGCAGTTTCTTGCAGTATTCAAAAATTTTTAAATCGATATCGGACACTGAAATAGATTTAATGTTGGGATAGAGTTTGGTTACGGTATTAATGTAAAATTCATCGCTGTAAGTATAATTAGGTTTAGGATATGCATAAATTCCAGGCGATGGCAGGTGACTAAATGTAAAAAGAGATTGTGATTTTTTCTGCAACAAGTACGCTGCCATTGAAGTTACCGCTGAAGAATCTAAACCACCGCTTAATTGACATCCGATTGGCCTCGTCGATTTCGCTAAATACTCGCTTATTACTTGCTGAAATAGCTGTAAAAAATGCTGATAATAATCATCTGGTTTAGAAAAAATAAGTGGATCTTGGAAAAATGTATCGGCTGACCAATAGCGTTGAATACTGAAATTATATTTTTCTGGATTCCAAATTAGATAGTGGCCGGCTTGTAAGCGTTGAATGTTTTTGAAAAAAGTATGAGTTGGATCAGGTGGCATTGTCGTAAAAGAATTTGCAATATGGATGCGATTAAATTCGCTGTTTATTTCAAATTGTTGCAACAATGGTTGGATCAAATTGGAAAAACAAAATAAATTCGCCTCTGTGCTGTAGTATAAGGTTCGCTGTCCGCAAGGATCGCTGGCTAAAAATAAATGGTTTTTACGGTTGTCCCAAATTGCAAAAGCAAAATCACCGATTATTTTTTCTAAGCAACCAATACCCCATTTTTTATATGACCACAATATTAATTTAGCATCTGAAATTTGCGAAGATGGGATTAACGACAATTGCTTGAATAATTCAGAACGATTAAAAATCTGAACATCGGCAAGGATAGCTAATTCAGGTTCTTCTGCATACAATCCTGCATTTTCTTCTATAGGGTTTTGTTGTACAGATTGAAAAAAAATCCCATCCTTGTGATAAATTTGTCGTTTAACTGGAAGATCAAAATTATTTAAATAAGAATCTGCGGAATTATTCGATTCATAGTGTCCATAGCAACCGAATAAAAGCGTCATGTTAATTACTCAAGCTTACACGCCGCCTGTAAAAATAGAACCGCCGTCTGGATTACCGGAATGTCCAATTTCACCGGTTAGCTTATAGCACACGACCGTAACGTGAGGTGTATTCCAAATTTTCTTTTGGGAATATGAATCTTGATCTGGTTTTTGTAGGTGATCCGTAATATCGCTCACACTCAGCTCCTTGCCATGGGGATTTAAAAATTAGCATTATTTTATTTACGATGCAACGGGACCTTGGGTCGAAAGCCCGGATCGAAGATCTGGGGAAAGTGCCTGGATCTTCGATCCAGGCTACAGAGGTGGTGGAGAAAATCCTCCCCATTCGCATTCTAATAAACTGGCAAATTTGATCGTGGTGTAATCTTCTAGATAATCACCAATAACTTGAACGCCGATCGGAAGATTATTTTCACTATGACCTATGGGCACAACTGTGCTGGGAAATCCAAATAAACTAGCGATAGTCGACCAAGCAAATTGATGTAGATAGGGAACTGATAAACCATCAACATCAAGTTGCCGGTTTTCTGAATTTGTATGATTATGTGGAAAAGCGGGGGTGGGCATGACGGGGCAGATCACCACATCAAATTCTTTGAAAAGATTTCGCCATTGTTGGCGAAGTTCATTTCGCCGACGGGATACTGCAAACCAATCTCGATATGACAATGCGCTTCCACGTAAAAGAGCAGCTATAAACGAATTATCGTTTTTATCTAAGGCTTTTTCAGCCGCCACCACTGTTTCAAATTCGGCAATGGGCATATTTGCAGAAACAAGTGCAAAAAACATGAGGGCATATGTGCGTGCGATTTCTGCAAGATCAGGCATGTTTTTAATATCACGTGAAATGCTGACTTTAGATTTATTTAAGTGCTCAATTAAATTATTGATTGCGTGTTTTATTGAATGAGCCGTAGGACATAGGGGATGCTCATCAATGATTAATACTCGAAAATCGCTGAGTTTAGTGTGCCGTGCAGGTGGCAAACAAAGTTGATAGCCTTTTCGATCCCATAAATCATCAGGCCCAGCCATGACATTTAATCCTAATACTAGATCGTCAGCCGTTCTTGCTATGGGACCTGCGACGACGAGATCAACTGGACTTGCAATGCGTGGAGCAGTGGGTGGGCTAGAACCGCGTAAAGGAATTAAATTTAAAGAAGATTTATGCCCGAATATTCCGCAAAAATGTGCGGGTACACGCACGGAACCACCCAGATCAGATCCTAATTCCAAGGCGACAAAACCTGCTGCGACGGATGCTGCTGAACCGCCCGACGATCCACCTGGCGTGCGATTTAAATCCCAGGGATTATTCGTAGTGCCATAAATTTCGTTGTAGCTTTGCCAATCTTGCAGCATCGTTGAAATATTTGTTTTACCTATAATTATGGCGCCAGCTTTTTTCAATCGAACTATAGCAAGTGCATCTTCTTGAGGACACCAATTTTTAAAATGCATATTGCCCCAAGTCGTTGGTAGTCCAGCAATATCAAAAGATTCTTTAACGGTAATGGGAAGACCTAATAAGGGTAATCGTTCATTACGAGCGATGGCTTGATCTGCAGTTTTTGCGGTGATACGCGCGTTTTCAAAATCACGCACAACGACCGCATTGATTTTTTTATCTAATAGTTCAATACGCGCAATAGTTTCTTCTAATAATTCCGTTGCCGAAATTTTTTTGTTAGCCAATAAGGCAATTAAATCACTAGCGCTTTGATAATGTAAATCTTGATTTTTCATTTTGATTTTCTTTTACGTGTAAATTATTTTTTTCGTTTGCAAGTAATACCGCAGGCGTTTTCCAAGTGTAACGGGCGAACTGATGCTTGTTAAATTGTAATTCTTTTATAAGTGTTTTTCTATCAACAATTTACGTAAAGTATATTTGTATCGTGATAGCTAAGTCTGCATCGGCAACATCAGTTTGGTATTTTTACCATTTCAGTGGGTGCCAATCTGTCACAGGATCACTATTATTGAAAATAAGTCTTTGATTATCGTTTTAATTTAGTTATATTAAAAAATATTTTGTAACAAGGATGATTTATGTTTGAGCATGGAGCCAGCGATCTACATTTGCATTTAAATGGATGTTTCAGTTTAGATTTTCTTGAGCAGATTGCCAGAAAAAATAATGCCACTCAGCATTTTTTAGCGCTCCAAGAAATACACGAAGAGTACAAAGGTCTTGCAATTCAGGAGGTCTCGCTCGAGGTCAACGTTGCCATGACTAGATTGATTTGGGCTCAGTTTGCAGTTATTCATAACATTATACAAACTATAACTGACATTGAGCAGGGTACAGTAAACGTTATTAACTTTTCAAAAACTAAATATATGGAAATTCGTACTACGCCAAAATGTTTGGGAGCCTCAACTTTTGAAGATTATATTGCAGCTTTCATCACGGGTTTGCAGATTGGCAATGCGATTTGGAACGGTGAAAAAACAGCACGAGGTTTGCTAAGTTTGGATCGTACGCTTCACAATCAAGAAACCGCGTATCAAATTATTGAGTTAGCGGAAAAAGCAAAAAATCAGAGTGGATTATTAGTAGGAATTGATATATCAGGCAATCCAGCAATTGGTCGAGCGTTGACAGGTGAATCACTGGCTTTTGTTTTGTGTCACGCGTTAAACAAAAATCTTGGTATTACCCTTCATATCGGTGAAGTTAATTCTGAAATAGAAAAAAAGGATGTCGATATTATTTTGCGAACTTTAACAGCTTGGCAGAATAAAAACCCAAATCAGAATATATTTCAAGGAAAAGTACGATTAAATCATGGATTTTTCTTAACGGAAAATCAACAATTAATCATCGAAAAATATCAGATACCAGTAGAGATTTGTCCTTCTTTTCATGCAATGCCATTAGGTGCGCCGATAACGTAATGATTTTCGGCGTATGAAAAAGTAGCCTGGATCGTAGACCCAGGAAAAAGATCCCGGATCAATGATCCGGGCTACTATCAATGGTGAATTCGAAATATCTGATCGTAGCCTGGATCGTAGATCCAGGAAAAAAGATCTCGGATCAATGATCCGGGCTACTATCAATGGCGAATTCGAAATATCTGATCGTAGCCTGGATCGTAGATCCAGGAAAAAAGATCCCGGATCAATGATCCGGGCTACTATCAATGGCGAATTCGAAATATCTAATCGTAGCCTGGATCGTAGATCCAGGAAAAAAGATCTCGGATCAATGATCCGGGCTACTATCAATGGTGAATTCGAAATATCTGATCGTAGCCTGGATCGTAGATCCAGGAAAAAGATCTCGGATCAATGATCCGGGCTACTATCAATGGCGAATTCGAAATATCTGATCGTAGCCTGGATCGTAGATCCAGGAAAAAAGCTCCCGGATCAATGATCCGGGCTACTATGCATCGCCATCAATAATTCCATCTTAAGCTAAGTTTGGAAAAAGCACATATTATTCTTCTACGGATTAATTTTTTGTACCCTAAATTTTATTTTGCTTGTATGATTACCTACAAAATTGGATTTATGCGAAAGGAGTAATTAATAACTTATTAATCACACGAGAGATTTTATGAAGCGCGTTTTTCAATTCTTTTCGGAAAAAAGCCAGTCAGCCAGTCAATTACCTATCGTTAGCGCCACGCAAGTATCGAAAGACGGGATCCTCCAATCGATAGATTTAATTATTAGTGACAAAATTAATTTGAAAATGACTACTGAATTGGAAACATTTTTTCAAGCTTATAGTATTGAGTATAAACTCAATAATGAGAAAACTCACAAACAATTATATTTTAAGTTTGAGCCTAAAATCATAAACGAATTAGTAGTGGATTTAAAAAATAACCCTAATGTTCCGTATCAGAGTGAGTTGCTTGAAACACTCACTATTATTCAAAAGGATCAAGATCGAGTTAAGGCTGAATCTGTAGCGTGTGGCGAAGGGGCAGCGGATTTTATCGAATATAAGATTATGTAATTGAGGCACCATAAGATAGGCATTAACGCCTCGAATTTTACCTAAATTAAAACAGTAAATAAAATATCGGTTTTCATATTTAAATTTCTCTATGATTTTTAAGTACATCTTTTTTTGTGAGCGCGGATTTAAAAAATATTAATAATAATGCTGCTAAAATGGCAAAACCGCAACTTACGATAAAGGGAGCATGGATGTTAATACTGGCTAACAAACCACCGAACAATGCTGCTAGTAATTCCGTTAAAACTTGTAACGAGCGATAGACTCCCATAATCGTACCTTGCTCGTGTTCTCCTGCGGCATTTGAAACTAAAACTGCGCTAGAGATTTCACTGACTGTAATCATAAAACCAATGGGTAAAATGGTAAACCAAAGTGCGTTAGCAGATTTTGGTAAAATAAAAATAATAATGGCCGCCGCTAAAATAAAATGACTATAAATTCCAAGCTTCACCAAACCCCAGTGTGGCATTAAATAGCGTATTAAATAATTCGCGATAATTAAAGGTATGCTCATATAAGCAGTAAAATTAGCAATTTGTGAAGGACCAAATTGAAAGCGCTCCACCATAAAAGGAGCATAATAATAAAAATAAAAAAATACGCTTAAAAAACCTAACAGCGTATAAACGAAAAAGATTCGCAAATCGGGGCGTTTAATATTTTTGACAAATGTACTAAATAAATCTTTCCAGGCTGGGTGTTTGCTTATTTGGGCTATTTTATAGTTTGGAAAAGCGGCGATGACAAATAAAATATTACCAATGCCAAGCAGGAAAGCGAAATAAAAAGGAGTGGAATAGGTAAACCAACTGACTAGTGCACTATCTGCTAATTTTCCGCTGATCAGGGGTCCAATAATCCAGCCAATATTAGTGGCAATATTAATGCTTGAAAAATTTTTGGCTTTTTCTCGATATGCGCCTAAATCTGCAGTAGTTGATTGCGCGATAGCAACGTTGCCTTCTGAAAAACCCGCGATAAATAAACAAAGCAGTATTATCCAAAATAAAAATAATCGGATGGCGAAACCAATCCCAAGGTAACAAATCGTCGTCACACACAGTGATAAGATTAGAACTGGTTTTCTGCCGTAATGATCGGATAGACGTCCTAAGATCGGACTACCTAGAAACTGACCTGTAGGATAGGCAGCCAACGAAATTCCCAATAAAATTAATCTCACTTGATTGCTCACGGAGGGGCCGAATAATCCGTAGGTTTTGGATAATAACATCGGACTAAATATGGGATACGGTAAACTGAGTCCGATAAAACCAAATAGAACCGTGCAAAAAACAACTGCTCGGATACGAAAATTCAGTTTAGGCAGTGAGGGTTTATGCATTGGGATTAACCTAAGTGCTTCGCTGAGTATCTATAAAATAACATTATTTGTTGTTTTGTGCGCGCTTACCACATAAATTCCATGCGTAAGGCAGCAATATTCGCTGTTTGATGAGTGCCTAAATCACCAGGGTGAGCTACTGCATGAATATATTGCAAACGGAAATTAGCATGTGGGGCAGGGTACCAATTAAAACTGATACCATAGTCAGTCTCTCTTCCGCCCGCGATGCCACCGCTCATCAAATTCATGTAATCGTAAATTAAAGAAATTTCAATAGCACCATATTTATGACGTATTTTACTAATTGCTAGATAGCTTCCGCTATTTAAATTAAATAATCGTGTTTCACCGGTTATAAAATAATTTAATAAAACAAAATAACCGTAAAAGTTAGCATATGGAAATCCCGCGACGCGTTTTACCCAGGTGTGAGTATAATCGATTATCCCGGTAAATGACCCTTGTGTGGTGGCAAGCTCGCTGGCCGAAATCCAGTAATGTCTGGAATTCGGAACCGAGGCTGAAATTAAAGTAGTTTGATCATAGGGTAAAGTTAACGGGGGTGCGCTAAAGGAAACGGGATTGAGTGCGGGATTGGCACTTACCGCTTGAAACATCGCCGCGCTATTGACGAGCATGACGTGTCCTGTTTCGTTATACGGGACATAGATAAAATTGGCTACGGCCGAAGTATTATCGCCGGGTCGAGGATGATCAACGCGGGGTCGATAAACGCCGAGAGAAAAATTGATGGGAGCTTTATGATAAGTCCATTGTGTACCGACGCGATACCCTGGTTTCATCGTATAGGCAACCAACGGAATTTCTAAAAATGAAAAATAGGGCGAAGCAATTGAATTGGATAATGCAAAAACAGGATAAATTTGTCCAAAGTCGATGGTTAAATCATATTTATTTACGCTGATTTGTATTTGATTCCAATCATCCGTTGCCCAATTGTAAGCAAAAATAAAATCGAATTTTTTTACGAAAGATAATACAAATAATGTTCTGCCTGCTCGCCAATTGCCGGAATCTTTTAAAATTGGATTACCAAATGTCATCCAATCTGTTTGTGCATAACCGATGGGGGTTAATGTGATCCCAGGATAGAGTTCCCAAGGTTTTCTAGGTAAATTGGGATCAATATTGGAGAGGTCCTGGCCGCGAGGAGATGCGACGTAACTTTCTGTAGTTTCTGCTGTGTTACCGCCTAAGGCGGCAGAAGTGATAGCAAGCAGCCCCAGAGTCATATGCAAGAGGTAGTTTTTGATAGTTCTGCTGATCTTTGTGAGCATATAAAACAATCCATTGCATAACGCCAAGAGCAGATTTCTTTATACTACGGATTGAAGAAATTGACTAGCCTTATCAAAAACTTGCTTGCATAATTTGGGTTTCATTTCAATATTCAACAACGAGCTATAAGAGAAAATCATGTCAATTAAACATATCAAAATCGGTATTATTGGGGGCACGGGCTGGATGGGAAAAATCATGGGTGAGGCCTTATTAGAGAAAGAAATCGTTCAGCCTCAACAACTGTGGATTACTAATCGTGAAAAACCGAATTCTTATTCAAAACCGATTCATTTCACCACGCATAATCAAGCTTTAGTAGACCAAGTTGATGTAATTATTTTAGCAGTGCGTCCTCAGCAATTTTTTGAATTAGATATTAATGCGAGGGGTAAATTAATTATTTCTGTTATGGCTAAAATTTCGATGCAGGAAATTGCAAAACATTCAGAAGCTTCGAGAATTATTCGGGCAATGCCTAATGCCGCAGTAGTGGAACATTTGTCATATACCCCTTGGTGTGGCAATGCAAATGTAACCGCAAATGATAAAGAAATTGCGGCTAAAATTTTTAATTGTTTTGGTTTGCAAGATGAATTTTCCGATGATGATCAAATTAATTTTATGACTGCTTTAACGGGATCAAGTCATGGATTTTTTTCATATGTCGCAAAAAATTTAATTGATAGTGCAGTTAATTATGGACTAGAACGTAATCTTGCCGAGCGTGCAATTCGGCAAGCCTTAAAAGGAATGGGAAAATTAATTGGAGATGAAGAATCTTCTCCGCATGAAACAATAGATTTTTTAACGAGCTATGGTGGAACTACTATTACCGAAGCGGCATTAGCAAGTTTAGAGCGCGATAAATTAAATGAAGTTATTTCTCGGGCTATTGAGGCGGGTTATCGGAAGGCGACGGAGGTTGTGTAGCGACTCGGGAAAAAATATTTTTTACGTCGTTCTGCCCTTGGTGTGCAGCAGAGCGACGTAAAAAGTCTGCCCTCAGTTTAAGCGTTCGGAAATAGCATCCACATAAGTTTTTTCTTGATTCGGCGTATTATTTACATTGACGCCCCAAAACATCACTCCACCAAACTGATGTTGTCGTTGCCAGGTCGCTTTATCAGCTAATTGGGCTGCGGTTTCTTGAAAACCTGGCCATTGGTTTTGAATATCTAAACCTAAAACCGTTTTTTCATAACCTAAATATTTTGTGTAATTAGCTAATGCGATTTGATATTTTGACGTCGCATAATCTTTTCCTGCGTCATACGCCATAACGTTGACCCAATCCAATAAATTTCCGGCTTGTTGCAGAATGGAAATATTTTCTCCGCAATGCACACTACCGGGGACCGTGCAATTATCGATAGGATCAGCACCCACAGAAAAACCAGCCAGGGTGATTAATTTTCCGGGTTGTAAATATTTTCTTAAGTCGGTAATTAATGCAATAACATTGTTGGCAATGGTTTCTGAAAGCCGCACATCGCCGGTTTCTGCATCAATATCTACTCCATCAATGGTCACATTATCCAACAAGTCACTGGGATAAGAAAATTGATTTTTGTAAGCGGGGTAAGTTTGATTGACTATTTTCGCAATATTACGTGCAATTGTGTCCGCACTATTGGGTGTTAAAATTTGCGTCCAAATAGAGGAATAGGTCGCGCCACCTACTGACAGTATAATTTTAGTATTTGGATGATGATATTTATAAGTGGTCCAATTAATATAGGTTGGTTGTAATTGAATATTTGGCGCAGGAATATTGGTTAAATAACCAGACGCAGCAGTATCCACTTGATATTGAGAAGTGATATTTGCGAAGGCTAAATTAACAGCTGTTACATTAGCGGCAAGTTTGGAATTTAAATCAAATTCACTACCTTCCCAACCACCAAAATAAACTACAAATTTATTGTTCGCGAAACAAGAGCTAAAAACGGATAACCCAAAAATAAAAGGAAACAATAGCAGTTTTTTCATAATTGAACCTTATTGTGAAAGCGTAACAAAATTCAGAGAATTTTGTTACGCATTTAAGACTTTAAGATCAGCCTGCTGTGGGCTGCACATAGTTGACGGTAAAAGTATAATGTCGATTATCCACCGCATTTAATGGAGTAATAGTGGCGCCATTTTTACAATTAGAAGTTAATCCAGCATAAGGATATAGTGCGCCATCATCAATGGTAATTTCACATGAAGGGTTAGTGCCAGTAGCGTCGCCAATTTGATAAGTTACTTTACCTGAAGAATCCCAGCGATTATTGTCGGTTACGCCAAAAGTACAGATCTGACCTTTGCATTCTAAAGCTGTAGTAGGATCGTTATAAATCGATCCATCTTGGGATAAATATTTAATTGTAGGCAGTATTCCTGCACCGACGGTTGCAGTAAATACCGTGTGAAAGCCAGGAAAAAATGATGTTTTGGGTTGTGCTTGAGATTCTGCGGTAATGAGAATAGCTAATGGCAAAGTTAATAAAGCTAATTTTTTCATGATTCAAACCTTATTTAAAAATATATACAATAACTTCCGTTAACATGCCTAATTCTTATTCATTTAAGGTATTCCGTGGCGAGAATTGTCTCATGACTCTGCTTGACTATAACCGAACCAAAATACTTTTACAATTAACTGATCCGGGAAAAAGATCCTGGATCTTCGATCCAGGCTACATTTTCGATCCAGGCTACATTTTCGATCCAGGCTACGATTATTAATATTATTTAATTAAATGCGTACCATCTTTGGGTGATAAACTAAATAAAATAAATAACATCGCAAATGTAATTATGCCCATTGCAAACAAAGCGCGATGAATAGTTTCCACCGTTAAAATAAACGTAGCATGAAAAGAATGCGAAAATAATCGCACGAGTAAAGCACTGAGTGCAACGCCAAAACTAATGGATATTTGTTGTAAAGTAATCATGCAGCTGGTCGCGCTGCTAAGTTCTTCTACTGGAATATCCCCATAAGCCAAAGAATTCAGACCGCTATACTGAATAGAAAGTAAAAATCCAAAAATTAATGTGACTAAGGCAATGACATAAATTGAAGTATGCGTGTTTATAAAACTAAAAGACCATAAACTTAATGCGACCAAAAATGTATTACCAACCAGTAATTTTTTAAAACCAAACCAACGTAATAAACGCACCGTAAATATTTTAACGAGTAGCACGCCCACCGCCATGGGGGCTAATAATGCTCCCGATAAAGGTGCTGAATAACCTAAGCCAAATTGAAATAAAAGTGGCAACAAAAAAGGCACGCCGCCAAAACTTAAGCGACCGAGAAAATTTCCTTGCGCTGATATTCTAAATGTACGGATTCGAAATAGTTGCATTTTAATAATTGGATTAGGTTGATTGCGAGAATGTAAGAAATAAGCACCCAAAAATAAAAAAGCCACAAATAAAATAATTGCCGAATATTTATCGGGAATATAAGTTTCACTAAATGACGATAAAGCAAAAGTTAACTCGGCTAATCCAATACCAAATAAAACAAACCCTACTTTATCTAAAGGTGGTACATCATAAGTAATATTTTCTTTTAGACCAAATGCTGCAATTAAAACTACGATAATACCGATAGGAATATTGACCCAAAAAATCCAGTGCCATGATAAATAATGAGTGATGACACCGCCTAAAACAGGTCCCAACATTAATCCTAGTGCAGACACTGTTACCACGCGACTCATGACGATAATTAATTCATGACGGCTCACTGTGCGTAGTAAAATCAAACGCGCTACTGGCACCATCATGGCTCCGCCTAAGCCTTGTAATAAGCGCCCGATCACTAAACCCATTAAATTGGGCGCAAATCCGCACCATAATGAACTCAAAGAAAAAATTGTTAATGCCGAAATAAAAACACGCTTAGTACCGAATTTGTCGGCAATCCAACCACTGATGGGAATAAATATTGCCAGACTTAGTAAATAACTAATTAAGGCTATTTTTAAATCTAGCGGATGAACACCCAAACTCAAAGACATTGCTGGAATTGCCGTATTGATTACTGTCGAATCCACGGCCTCCATAAATAATGAGAGGGAAACAATAAAAATGAGAGAACGTTGTATCATTGATTCTGGCATTTTTATAATCTTAGCACGAGAGTGAGTCTTGTCCTAGACGAAATAATTTATATTTTTTGAGAAAAAGTATGGGCACAATAAATCATTTTCTCAACGCCATCGATGTTATCTTGCAAGTACCAAATTGCACTTAATACTGCTTGCACAAAAGCCCATAGTCGTAATCGTTCACGGTCAAAACCCGTAATTTCACTAATGATCGATAAGCGTCGTGCACTCTGTTTTGCTAAATTCGGATTATTATCAATAAAAGAGTAGGGGTTTCGCAATAATGCACCGATTTCAAATTCACGTTCACCAATTACGCCTTTGGGATCGATAGCTAACCAAGGTGCACGTGTCGTCTGTAAAATATTCTCATGATGTAAATCACCATGTAATAACACGGGTTCACTTTGCGAGGTGAGTAACTGCTTCGCAAGTAATCTGGCATTTTCCAGCATTTTTGCTGGAATGGGATGGGGAGGAACATTATTCAAAGCCTCTAGCCATTGCGTGACACTTTGGAATTTTGCTTGTTCTTTTGGTACTCTCCATAATTGCTGCATCAGCGTAATTGCAATTTCTGTCGCTTTATCATCATTTTTCATATTTGCTAAAGTGGTACCCGGTTCACATTTTTCTAATAACATCCATCCTTGCTGAGCATCTGCATTAATTAAATTAACCGCACCTTTTCCGGCATAAAAATTTAAGGCAGCGATTTCGCTATTTAGATGTTTATTCGGCATTCCACATTTAAATACCAATGGCTGGTCATTTTTATCAAATGCGGGCGCGACATAATTATAGGTGAGATTAGGAAATGGTTGCTTGAGATGGATATTTAACTTTTTTTCCATTTCAGCTAAAAATGAAGGCAGTTCCTGTAGCCAGAGTTCGCCTTTTTTACCGTATACAGCGGTGATGTTTCCTATTAGGGTTTGCATTTAAAATCTCTTTAGGGTTTATAAATTTATTTAGGTGTTGTTAAAATTAAAAATAAAGATCTGATAAAAAGTTGTTCTTATTTTACAGGATAATACACATTATAAAAATGATAACAGTTCTTGCAAATTATCGGCTGATTACACATAGTTATAAAAGACCTTATCAAAATATGGAAGCGCCATGCCACACATAAATAAGAATGGAATCTCAATTTGCTATGAAACGTTTGGCAATCCCAACCATCCAGCCATGATTTTAATTATGGGGATTGGTGGACAATTGATTCATTGGACGAGGAAATTTACCCAACAATTGGTTGATCGAGGGTACTTTGTTATCACTTTCGATAATCGTGACGCTGGTCTTTCAACCATTTATAAGGATCTGGAAACACCGGAATTGATGACCGCGTTGAGTGCGCAGCAACGCGGTGAAAGCGTGACACCACCTTATACCCTCAAAGATATGGCGACGGATATTACATTTTTGATGGATGGATTACATATCAAAAAAGCCCATATAGTGGGTCTCTCAATGGGGGGTATGATCGCGCAAGTATTTGCGATCGAATATCCAGAGCGTGTTTTAACTTTAACTTGTATTGCTACTACTAGCGGAGCGCCGGAATTACCTCCTTCTAAACCTGAAGTCATGCAATTCTTTTTGTTACCGCGCAAAGAGGCTGCAGATGCAAATGCTTACGTTGAGAATCTGATGCAAATCTATAAGCTGTATAATCATCCGGATCACTATGACCTTAAGCATGCGCGAGATATTTATGCCAGTGCCTATCAACGTGCCTATCATCCTGATGGATTTAAACGTCAATTATTAGCAATTGTCTTTTCTGAACCGCGCTATAAAAAACTTCAACAAATACAAGCGCCGAGTTTAGTGATTCATGGCGATTACGATCCGGTATTTCCTTTAGCGCATGGGAAATATTTGGCAGAAAATATACCGAACGCTCGTTTAGCAATGATTAATAAAATGGGTCATGCATTACCAGAATGCTTGTACACAGATATTGTTAATTTAATTGCAGCGCATGCTAAATAATTCTTATCCGACACATCTTTGTTGATGCAAAAGTTCTCTGAATGACTTTGACTATTTTCGCGAGTATTATATAGCCTGATAACTTTATTTTTAGGGAGAAATCTATGAAAGGACTTTTGTTTCAACCCAAAATTGCATTAGTATTGGCTCTGGCCTTGCCATTATGTGCAGTTGCAGAAGAGGGTGATTACACCTCAAAATTGACGAATAAATCCAAAGAAAATGGTGGAACCGGTTACACTTTGGTTCAAGACAGAACTTGGGGTGAACCTACCTGTGTTGTCGATACCGGTAGTAAAGAATTAAAACCGGGCGATAGCACAAATCTTAGTATTAAAAAAGGATGTAAATGGGGTGGGGTACAATACAAAATCATGAAAGAAGGCGATAATTCCGACGTTGGACGTTTATCCCACAGTTTCCGTGATGGGACCTTTACGATAGAAATAACCTCAGAATGTCAGAATACGGGGTGCGATTTTTACGATCTTAACCCACAGCAAGTTCGCGAGAATAAACCACAATAAAAAATCTAGCCATCATATCCCTTTGATATGATGGCACCCTAATATAATACCTAATTACATTTTACAGTGAGTTTTGCATGTCGGTGTTAAATTATTCATTACCAAAAGCCGGTGGGTTTATTGATAATTTAGCCTTGAAAAAACGCTTGCAGATGTTGCAAATTTTTTTAGAGGAATTTCCAAAAAATTCTTTTGCTAACGTGTTGGATGTGGGTGTAACTGCTGATACGGATGCATTAGCTTCAAATTATTTCGAACAATATTTTACGGCCCGTGAGAAAATCACGGCGCTTTCTAACCAGGACGCGAAATTCTTGGAAGAGTTATATCCGGGATTAACTTTCAAAAAAGGCGATGCGAGACAATTGCCATTTGACGATAATAGCATGGATGTCGTATTTTCATCAGCCGTTATTGAACATATTGGTTCTTTGCAGCAACAAAAACAAATGCTGAGAGAGTGTTTGCGTGTGGCACGAAAAGGAGTTTTTATTACGACTCCCAATCGTTGGCATCCTATGGAAGCGCATACTTTAATTCCTCTTCTGCATTGGTTGCCTAAATCGATGCATCGAAGGATTTTGCGAATTTTAGGTTTGAACTTTTATGCGCGAGAAGAAAATTTAAATCTAGTCGATAAAAAAACGTTATCTTTGATTTGTAATGAATTACGAATTAAACAATTTTCAATTAAATCGCTCTCTACTTTTAAAATTGTCAGCAATTTAATGCTTATTATAAAAAAATAAAAGAGTCGAAGTGAATGGAGAATGCCATGGAAAGATTTTCAGGAATTAATATCGCGGTATTGGTACCTTGTTACAATGAACAGCAAACCGTGGCTAAAGTAGTTACAGACTTTAAACGTGTATTACCGTCTGCCAAAATTTATGTATATGACAATAACTCTAAAGATAATACAGTAAAAGAAGCTAAAGCCGCTGGAGCAATTGTACGTTGTGCGCCGTTGCAAGGTAAGGGTAATGTTGTCAAGCGGATGTTTGCGGATATTGAGGCGGATGTTTATGTGTTAGTCGACGGCGATGCCACCTACGATACTAATAGCGCGCCCCTGCTTATTGAAACATTGCTAGATAATATGTTGGATATGGTGAAGGGTGCGCGTCGAAGTACTTCTAAAGAAGTTTATCGATTAGGACATTTATTTGGAAATCGATTATTGACGGGAATTGTGCGCAGGATTTTTGGAGCACGTTTTAAAGATATGTTATCGGGATACCATGTTTTTTCCCGCCGTTTTGTGAAATCTTTTCCGATTGCTTCCTCTGGTTTTGAAATTGAAACCGAATTAACTGTGCATGCCTTAGAATTAGATATGCCGACAGCCGAGATTGAAACTCCTTATTTTGTTCGACCCGAAGGGTCCACCAGTAAATTATCTACATTTAAAGATGGATGGCGTATTATGCGGATGATCATTTCTTTAGTTAAAAAAGAACGACCGTTAGTATTTTTTTCGGTTGTAGGAATTATATTGGCTTTGTTAGCGTTAGTATTGGCTTATCCTTTGTTAATGACATTCATTCAAACGGGTTTGGTTCCTCGATTACCAACTGCTGTACTAAGTGCAAGTTTAATTATTTTAGCTTTTTTGAGTTTTGCTTGCGGTTTGATTTTAGATACAGTGACGCATGGTCGTAAAGAAGCTAAGCAATTAAAATATTTATCAATTAAACATTCAGGTTTAGAAGATTTGGAGCGTTCTCATGAATATTAAAATATTCAGCCGACAAGTTTTTCTATTTTTAGTCTTAATGATTTTATTTGGAATTATTTCAGTTTTAAATGGACAAGATGTTTCTTTTGATTTGCGCAATTATCATTGGTATAACGCATATGCTTTTTTAAATGACCGCATGAATTTCGATATTGCTCCAGCTGGTTTGCAAACTTATCTGAACCCTTTGGTTGATGTTTTTAATTATTGCGTGGTAAAACTAGTAGGAAATCCAAAATACGTGGCTTTTATTCTGGGTGCTTTGGGTGGTGTTGCAGTCTTTATATTATTTAAAATTGTAGAAATGATATTTGCGGAAGAAAATAAATTTAAATGGGCTGCCATTTGGTTTGCGCTTCTGATTGGCGTTAGTGGTGCTGCGGGACGCTCTCAACTGGGAACCACGATGAACGAGTATGTCATCGCGATTTTTGTTCTGCTGGGTATTTATGGTATTTTACGAGCAATGAATGTGCTCGGGAATGTAAAAAGTTATTATTATATTCTATTTGGCGGTCTGTTTTTAGGTATGGCGGTTGGGCTTAAACTCACAGCAGCCACATTCGCGCTCGGCGCCTCATTGTCGTTAATCTTGGTGTTGAATCGTACTTTGTTAATAAATTTTAAATTACCTTTATTCTTGTCTTTAGGACTAATAATTGGTTTTATGAGTGTTGATGGATTTTGGTTATATAAAATTTATCACTATTTTAAAAATCCCTTCTTTCCCTTTTACAATAATATTTTTCAATCGCCTGATGCTATTTTTGCATTATATGCGGATAAAAGATTTGTTCCTCAGAACTATATTCAATATCTTTTTTATCCTTTTTTCTGGTTAAGAGCCAATACCTTAGTTAACGAAGTGATGGCGCGAGATGCGCGTTTTGCATTAGTGCTTTTATGTTTACTTTACTTGGGCCTAAAATTCAGCGTGTTTAGAAATGCAAAACGACCTTCTAGTGCCATTGTTTTCTTATTGTTATTTTGGTTTTTCTCTTATGTGATATGGTTAATCAAATTTTCAATTTATCGATATGTGATTCCAATTGAACTGCTTTCGGGAGTTGTGATTATCTATACCTGCCTACATTTAATTTCGCATGTAGTGGGACGATATATCGTTACAGCTGGCATGACACTTTTATTGATGTTTACCACCATTTATCCAGAATGGGGACATATGCCTTTTAGTCAGCAATTTATTGTAAGTAATACTCCTGTCATTCCTGAAAATTCATTAGTTATTTTTATTGGGGAAGATCAGGCATTTTCTTATTTAGCGGATTCATTTCCCACAAGTACACATTTTATAAGGTTGTCGCACCTTAAAATATTGGAATCGAAGGCAATTGCAATGATACAAAACTTTAAAGGACCGATATTTTTATTGCAGAAGCCGGGAGCACAAAATCATGTGGATGAGTGGCTAAGCCGTTTGAAATTATCATTGGTGAGCGCACATTGTCGCACGAATATCACGTCTAATTTGGAAGCCGTTCCGGCGAGCTTATGTCCTTTGGAAAGATAATATACTGATTTTATGGTGAAATTATGAGAGTCCAAACTGCAACCAGAATCTGCTATGATACCTTGAATTGTGTTTTAGTGAGGAGTTGCAAGTGCAGCGATGTCAGCCATTGCGTGTGGGTAATAAAGTATTTCCGGTTAATTTGATCCAAGGGCCACTTGCCGGTTATAGTTGCGCGCCATTTCGTTTATTAACCTGGAGATACAGCCAGCCTGCGTTTTCGTATACTGAAATGATTTCTAGTAAAGCGCTGTTGCAACAACCCAAATTAGCGCAGCGCCGTTATATTAAAAAAGATCCGAATGAAGGCCCGGTTTGTTTTCAGCTTGCTGCGAATGATCCCAATGAATTAGCGGAAGCCACCAAAAAAGCCGTAGATTATGGCGCTGATTTAATTGATTTGAATTGTGGTTGTCCTGTAAATAAAGTACGACGTAATGGCGCGGGTTCTAGTTTACTAGCTGATCCCAGTAAACTCTATCAATTAATTCGTGCTATGAAGCAAAATACCGATTTACCGGTTTCCATCAAAATTCGTGTCGATGGCATGAGTACGGATAAAAATAATCAAGAAATTGCAAAGGCGGTGGGTGATGCGGGTGCTGATTTTTTAGTAGTACATGGACGTCATTGGACCGATAATTATGGTGTAACTCCTTATTTCGAGCAAATTCAATTTTTTGTTGAGAATTTAAAAATTCCCGTTATTGGTAATGGTGATATTGCATGTGCTGAGTCATTAAATAAAATGTTAAATACTGGCTGTGCGGGTGTGATGATTTGTCGTGCGGGAGTAGGGCAGCCATGGCTGATAAAAAAATTAATTGCAAATTTAAATCAAGAATCTTACACCGCTCCTTCATTGCAAGAAGCGGGTGCGGTGTTTATCGAACATGTTGAGCGTTTAGCAGAATTATTAGAAAGCGAAAAAATTGCGGTCGTGCAATCACGTAAATTCGCTAAATATTATGCACGCGGATTACCTAAACGTGCTGAATTTAATATGGAAGTGAATACATGCAGTGATTTTAACAGCTTAAAATCCATTTGTATGCGTTACGCTTTTATCTAACAAATATATTAATAGGGAGTTTTCATGAAATTAACCATTTCTGTCGCACAAATGAGAGTTAAACAAACTGATATGGTGGCCAATTTAGCGCAAGGCGAACGTTTTATTGCTGAAGCTGCGCGCCGGGGTTCGCACATCGTTGCATTACCTGAAATGTGGACCACAGGTTTTAACTTCAAAGAAAATAAAAAATTGGCTAAAGAGCAAAGTGAGACGCTTTCCACCATCGCTACTTTCGCGAAGCATTATAAAATTTGGGTGACTGGATCAGTTTTAACGGGTGATGAAGAAGGTAATCCCTGTAATACAGCTGTTTTATTTGATTCTAATGGAAATCTAATTTCGCGTTATAACAAAGTGCACTTGTTTAGCATGTTAGGAGAAAATGAAAATGTCACTTCGGGAAATGAGTTGGTGTTAGTAGATTCGCCATGGGGTAAGATTGGTTTAACTGTTTGTTATGATATTCGTTTTCCAGAATTATTTCGCAGTTTAGCTATTCAAGGGGCGTTAATTATTTTTTCGCCGATGGCCTTCCCCTATCCTCGCTTGGAGCATTGGAAAATTTTGGTGCGTGCGCGCGCGATCGAAAATCAATTATTTATGGTGGGTGCGAATCAAATTGGCAATGAAGATTTCAACGGTACTGAGGTAACTTATTTCGGTCATTCCACGATTATCGATCCATGGGGAAAAACTGTGATTGAAGCAGGAGACGAACAAGAAGTATTATTGACAGCAGAGATCGATTTAAATTTAGCTAATGAGATTCGTCAAAAAATGCGAGTGCTTAGTGATCGACGCCCCGACGTTTATAAACTAGATTAATAAGACTAAAACGGATTGATATGACAACAGTCAGTGAATGGTGGATGTGGCTTAGTTTCTTTGCTGTGGTAATCATCATGCTGGCTGTTGATTTATTTTTATTAGGCGGTAGAAAAGCGCATCGTGTCTCTACCAAAGAGGCATTGGGCTGGACGCTGGTTTGGTTTGTTCTCGCGTTATTATTTAGCGGGTTTTTTTGGTGGTATTTGAAAAATTCGCCCCATTCAGTATTAGCTAATCAAAAATTTCTCGAATTCTTAACCGGTTATTTTATCGAAAAATCGTTATCGGTCGATAATATTTTTCTCATACTGATGATTTTTACTTATTTTTCAATTCCAGCTGAATATCAACGTCGTGTTTTATTGTATGGTGTGTTAGGTGCTATCGTTCTGCGAATGATTTTAATTTTGGCGGGATTATGGTTAATCAGCAAAATTCATTGGATTCTTTATGTATTTGGAATTTTTCTTGTCATAACCGGTATCCGGTTGATGGTTATGACTAAAAATGAGACCAATCTTGAGAGAAATCCTTTATTGCGCTGGATGCGCAAACATTTGCGAATTAGCAAAGAATTACAGGGTGAACGATTTTTTATTCGACATAAAAAATTATTATATGTTACGCCTTTATTTGTAGTCTTGGTTTTGGTGGAAATCAGCGATGTGATTTTTGCTGTCGATAGTATTCCGGCTATTTTCGCCATCACGAATGATCCTTTCATTGTTTTTACCTCGAATATTTTTGCGGTATTGGGTTTGCGTGCGCTTTACTTTTTATTGGCAAATATGGTGAATAAATTCCACTTATTGAAATATGGCTTGGGTTTTATTTTATTTTTTGTGGGTGTCAAAATGCTCATAGCACCGTGGGTTAAAATACCCATATTGATCGCTTTGGCGGTGGTGATTTTGACGTTGGGGTTATCGGTAGTTCTAAGTGTGGTGCTTAAACCTAAAAAATAATGTCTAACACTCCGAGTTTTTTGACCCAAAGAAAGATTTTGTGTGTGAGACTCTGGGCCAAAAGATTCTCGAACTTTATCAATGCAATTTCAGTCGCGGTTTAACACGTTTGCTCAGCAGATTGGTCAAAGTCATCATCGCCGTGCGCCAAGTGCCGAATAATTTAGCTTGATGTAGTTTGTGTAGGGAAATATAAAATAATCGTGCTAAAAAGCCTTCAACTAAAACATTTTTAACTAAATTTCCCATCAAATTACCGACGGTTCCGCTTTTACTTAAAGAAATCAGCGATCCATAATCTCGATATCGATATTCAGGTAATTTTTCATTTTTCAATAATTTCGCAATTGATTTAACTAGCAGAGAAGCTTGTTGATGTGCGGCTTGCGCGCGCGCGGGAACAAATGATTTTCCATCGGGCGTAGGGCACAGAGCGCAATCACCAAAAGCAAATATTTTATCGTCTACTGTCGTTTGCAAGGTGGGGCGCACTAATAATTGTTTATTTCTATTCGTTTCCAAACCATCTAAATTTTTTAATACATCAGAACCTTGAATACCCGCTGCCCAAACTTTTAAAGTGGCAGGAATGAATTTTCCACTCGCGGTATAAACACCTGTATCCGTTACCTCGATGACCCTTTCTTTCACCAATACATTTATTTGACGTTGCTTTAATTCTTTTAATGTTAATGCGATAATGCGGCGCGGTAACATTGCTAAAATACGATCGGCTGCTTCAATAATCGTAATTCTGACATTTTCTTCGTTGCGTAAATGTTCTAAACCATAGGTGGCGGCTTGTTGTGTGGCATAACGCAGTTCGGCAGCGAGTTCAACACCGGTTGCTCCACCACCAATAATCGCAATATCTAAATGACCTTTTTTATCGGGTGAGATTTGTTGTTGCATGCCGAGGATTTGATTTAAAAAATAACGTTGAAAATTTTCCGCTTCTTCTTGCGAATCGATATAATTGCAATATTTGACAGCGCCCGTCACATTATAATTATTTGAAATACTACCAATCGCTAAAATTAAAATATCATAATGAATTTTTTGTAAAATGGGTTCTTTTTCTAACGGCTGAAATTTTAATTCAATCGTTTGTGCTTTGCGATCTAATCCCACCAATTCGCCTAATTGAAATTTAAAATAATTTTCGTGCGCGTGAGTGATATAATTAATTTCTTCATCGTGGACATTAACGGTTCCGGCTGCAATTTCATGTAATAGGGGTTTCCAAATATGCGTCAGTGACTTATCGACTAAGGTGATTTTAGCTTGATTTTTCTTGCCAAAACGTTTGCCCAGCACAGTAGCAAGTTCAAGGCCACCTGCGCCACCACCGACAATAACGATGTGAGGAGTCTTATTCATGCAGTAAGTATATCAACATATAAGCTTAACTGCATGGAATTATGCATTAAAAAATGGGGGGACGTTGTGTTCTATATTAAGAATAGTATCCTATTGAATAGGAGCGCATTTTTATGCGAGTCAATGTTTACAATGAATGGGACCCGGTTGAAGAAATCATCGTGGGCACCGCGCAATTTGCGCGAATTCCACGTTTTGATTTGGGTTATGATGCAGTTCAAGGCGCTGCACCCGAGATTGCGCATTCAATTTTAAGCGGTCCACTGCCTGAAAAGATTATTCATGAAACCGAAGAAGATATTGATAATTTTATTTCTGAATTAAAAAAATTAAATATTAAAATTGTACGTCCTGATCCTATTCATTTTGAGGATAAATATAAAACGCCAGACTGGGAATCAGATTTTTATTTTTGTTATTGTCCGCGCGATATCTTGCTGTCATTTAGTAACATGATGATTGAATCACCCAATGGATTTCGATCACGTTATTTTGAAACATTTTGTTATAAAAAATTATTAATTGAATATATGCAAAGTGGTGCTAATTGGATTTGTGCACCCAAGCCGCGTTTATTAGATGATGCCTTTAACTTTACCGACAAAAATAAATTATCATTAAATAATGTAGAGCCCATATTTGATGCTGCCAATGTTGTGCGCGCGGGATATGATTTATTTTATTTAATTTCCGATACAGGAAATGCAATGGGTTGTGAATGGTTGCAACGAGTATTGGGCGATAAATTTAAAGTTCATCCTTGTTATAATTTATATTCTTCCGTGCACATGGACACCACGTTAGCTCTTTTGCGTCCTGGGTTGGCGCTCGCAAATCCAGAGCGTGTTTTCGAACATAATCTTCCAGCACCTTTAAAAAAATGGAAAATTCTATATGCGCCGCCGATGGTGGAATATAAATATTCAGATTTGGAACCGATGTCGTCGGTATGGTTGGGCATGAATCTTTTAATGCTGGCACCTGACTTAGCGGTAGTTGATAAACATCAGAAACCCATGATCGAATTACTAGAGAAAAATGGGATTAATACTCTGCCTTTGAGTTTAAGACATGCTAGAACTTTGGGTGGTGGTTTTCATTGTATTACGCTTGATGTACGTAGAAAGGGTAAGTTAGAAAACTATTTTTAAGAGCACAAAGTTTAGTATGAAGCGCAAAGAGAATATTGGATGACGCAAAGTTAGCAGGCGCAAAGGGAATTTATTTAAATATATATATTTTTAAAAAATTGCACCCAAGCGCGTCATCATCCTGAAAAATATTATTTTAAAAATAAAATAAATATGTAAGTAAAAGCTCCCAAATAAATTCCCTTTGCGTCTCAATCACCTTTGTGAACTTTGCGTCCCTATATTCTCTTTGCACTTCACACTAAACTTTGTGACCTTCCATACACACTTTGTGTCCTCACGATATTGCGGTATGATTAAGCACACCTTTTAATTCAAGGAATGAGTATGGCGGTCAAAGCGGGGTTTGCTTCAATCTCACGAAGAATCATGTTCTTGATCGTATTAACCGTTATCATCCCACCACTTGGAATAGATGAATACACACCCTCACTCCCACACATGATTTTTCCTCTGCATGCCACCGTTGCATTAATGCAGTTGACTGTCACTATTTATATGTTTGCATTTGCGTTGGGGCAAGGCACTTGTGGTTATCTAGCGGATAGTTTTGGTCGTAGGCCCATTGTAGTGTGGACTTTTCCGCTATTTTTGGTAGGCAGCATTATATGTATTTTTTCCCACTCAATTAGCGTTTTGTATAGCGGACGTATTTTACAAGGTTTGGGCGTGGGTGGCATGGCATTATCGGGTCCTGCGATGATCGCAGATTGTTTTACTGGCAAAGACATTAATCGCGCAAGTGGTTATTACAGTACGGTTTATTCGTTTATTCCTATCTCAGCGCCGATTTTTGGTGGGTACATTCAGGAATATTTGGGTTGGCGGGCTAATTTTGTATTTATGCTGATATTAGGTTTAATTATTTATGCCTATTTTTTATGGCGAATGCCAGAGACGCATAAACCAACGGATGCAGATAAAATTAATTTTTCTAATATCATTCGCAATTATTCTGCTGTTTTAGGCAATAAACAATATATGCTAGCGGTAACTTGCATGACATTAACGTGGGCGATGTTTATTGTATTTAGTATTATGGGTCCTTTTATTATTCAAGGACGCTTAGGATATTCTCCTTCTGCTTATGGTTTAATGGCTTTATTAATTGGGCTCGGCTTTTTTGTTGGAAATTTATTAAATAATTTAATTTTTAAAAAAACATCCGCTCTGCATATTATTCAATTGGGATTAATAATCATGATTTTAATGGCAATTTTATTATTGCTGTTTCCTTTATTGGGCTACGTCAACGTTTGGGTCATCATGTCGCCGTTATTTGTCATTATGATTGGAGCGGGGCTTTGTTTTCCCCACTTCAATGCAGATGCTGTATCTGCGGTTCCGCAATATGCGGGTGTTGCTGGCGCATTAATTGGAACTTTAATTTTAATTGGGACGGTAATCATTACTGCAATTATTACGCGTTTTCACGCGCATTCTCCAAAGATCATGGCGAGTGTTTTTCTCATATTAAGTGTGCTATGTTTACTTACTCATTACTTCAGTAAAAAATCAGGACGCCTGCATGCCTAATCATTTAAAAGACGCATTAAGCCCGTATTTATTGCAACATAAAGATAATCCTGTTGATTGGTATCAGTGGGGTGAAGCGGCATTTGCAGAAGCCAAACGCCGCGATGTTCCTATTTTTTTGTCGATTGGGTATTCCACGTGTCATTGGTGTCATGTGATGGCGCATGAATGTTTTGAAGACTCAGAAATTGCTAAATATTTAAATGATCACTTTGTCGCGATCAAAGTGGATCGCGAAGAGCGTCCGGATATCGATCACATCTATATGGATGCGCTGACGCGGATGGCTGGGCAAGGCGGGTGGCCACTCAATATTTTTTTAACCCCAGATCAAAAGCCGTTTTTTGGAGGCACTTATTTTCCGCCCGAACCACGCCATAGTTTAGCGAGTTTTCCGCAAATTTTACAGAGTATCACGCAATTATGGAAATCTGAGCGCGAACGTATTGTGACAGCTAGCAACGAAATGGTGAGCTTATTACAAAAAACGATTAATAAAAGCAATGATAACCAATTGACGTTAGATTCGCTGATTCACGTAGATGCATATACGATAAGCTTGATTGATAATATTGAAGGAGGTTTACGCGGCGCGCCTAAATTTCCTCAGATACCACTTTGGCGTTGGTTGTTTACGATTGCCGTATTAAATTCAGATAATGCATTATTGAGTTCTTGTCAGCTTACTGCTGAAAAATTATGTCTAGGTGGCATTTATGATCACATTGGTGGTGGGTGGATGCGCTATAGCACGGATGCAAAATGGTTAGCGCCACATTTTGAAAAAATGCTGTACGACAACGCACAAATTATTTATTGGCTTAGTGAAATTCATGCTTTCGCGCCAAACGCTGTTTATATCGAACGCATTACGCAAACAATTGATTGGCTGCAACGTGAAATGTTGTTACCTGAAGGTGCATTTGCTTCGGCACTAGATGCAGATTCAGAAGGGGTTGAAGGTAAATATTATGTTTGGACGGCCGACGAAATCGATAAAATACTCGGTGAAGACGCCGAACTTTATAAAAAGGCTTACGATATTAGTGCAGCAGGAAATTGGGAAGGGATGAATATTCCGCATTTAAATCATGCGCTCGGTAATCTTGTAAATGAAAAAATGGCTTTATTATCGAAAAAATTACTCGATGTGAGACAACAGCGTATCCCGCCTTCGCGTGATGATAAAATTTTGTTGGATTGGAATGCTTTAATGATTGCGGCCTTAACGAAAGCGGGTGAAAATCTTTTGCGTCCAGAATGGATTGATTTAGCGGAAACCATTTTTCAAAATCTTGAGAAATTATTATTTCGTGATGACCAATGGTATCACGCGTATCGCAACGGAAAACACGAGCATTTAGCATTATTAGATGACTATGCTTTTATTATCTTTGCAGTCATCCACTTATATTCTGCGACGGGAAAACGCGATTATTTAGAAAAAGCTGAACAATGGTTGCAAATCGTCGAGCAACAATTTACGAATGAAAATCGCGTCTATAATCAAATATCAAAACAATCCGAACAGCTGATTGTAAATCCACAGCCTTTATTAGACGGTGCATTACCCAGTAGTAATGGTGTGATGGCCATCAATCATGCGTTTGTATGGTTAATTAACGGTAAAGATATTTATTATCAGCGTGCACTCGAATTAATTCAAAGTGCGAAAAGTATTATCTCTTCAAAAGTGATGATTCATTTTTGCAGCTTTGGTTTAGCCTATGCGCTCTTAACCTCTGGTGCGACGATCAAAATGAATTGTCAGCAGAATAAAAAATGGCGTGAAATTTTATTTTCCCATTTGCCACCTTTTGCGCTGCCTCTGCAATCGACGATTCAAGCGGTGGAGATTTGTCAGCAGCAACATTGCCTGCCACCACTGAAGGATGAGGTCGGTTTGTTAGAGGCTTTAAAAGGACTTATTCCGCAAAATCGCTTATAAAAGCTTACAAATCAAGGCGTTAAAGTGGAGTAGTTCTACTCATTTACTCAGCAGGTGATTGATTTTATCCTTAAGCTACAAAGAGTTTATCAAGGATGATCTGAATAAAAAATGAACAAATTTAGTGCGAGCAGCTATGAATTTCCAAGAACACAGTCTCATCAGCGATTTAGCTGAAAGACTAGAAGCCAGTCAACCCGGTGAAATAGACGCAGAGGCAAATACCTTGATTCAAGAAAAAATAGCTCAACAACCGAACGCAGTTTATCAATTAACGCAAACCGTTTTAATTCTCGAACATTCTTTAAAATTAGCCGAAGAAAAAATGTTGCAGATGAATAAACCTGCAGAGGCGAGTGGATTTTTGGATAAATTTCTTAGTGAACAAAATCAATCAACGAAAGCTCGATATGCAGAAACCCAAACACAAGATCAGCCTGCGTACGTTCAGCAATCAGCTGCTGCTCCGAGTAATTTCTTAAAATCAGCAGCAACCACAGCCGTTGGAGTTGTAGGTGGAGCATTGGTATTTGAAGGTATTCGCGATCTATTTAGTCACGGTTTTAATCATAGCAAGCATACTTTTCAAGCCTCGGATTTCGATGAAACAAATCCTGCGTTAAACGACATGGAAGATGATGATGATTATAGCTATGATGATAACTTAGCCTTATCTGATTACGCTATGGATGACAGCAGCGACTGGTAATATTTACTTTTTCCTCTTTTTTGCCGTATCCTAATCCGTCCGATCAAACAGAAGGATAGGGATATGAACTTGAACTATGACGTTGTTATTGTTGGCGGTGGTATTGTTGGATTTTCTACCGCATGGCAATTATTAAAAAAAGATAAGCATTTAAAAGTCGCAGTCATTGAAAAAGAATCCCATCCTGGCATGCATCAAACGGGCCATAATAGTGGTGTTATTCACGCGGGGGTTTATTATAAACCCGGCAGCATGAAAGCGAAATATTGTTATGCTGGATGTCATGCCATCAAACAATTCTGTCATGAACATGAAATTCCTTATCAAGAACTCGGTAAATTAATTGTCGCGTTAAATACAAAAGAAACGGAATGGATGCAAGCATTAGCCGATCGTTCACGTCAAAATGGTTTAACCGTTGAAATGTTATCAGGTGCTGCCGTGCAAAAAATGCAGCCTGGTTTGCAAGCAGAAGCAGGATTTTATGTAAAAGAAAGTGGAATTATTCATTGGCGACGCGTTTGCAATAAATATGCGGAATTATTTCAACAGTTAGGCGGAGAAATTTATTTTAATCAAAAAGTCGTTGCTATTCGAGAAAATAATAAAACGGTTACCATTAAAACCTCGAATGGTCAAAAATATGAAACTCAATTTTTAATTACTTGTAGTGGATTACATTCGGATCGTTTAGTGCGAATGTCAGGCTTAAAAACACCTTATAAAATTATTCCTTTTCGTGGAGAGTATTTTAAATTAAGTTCGAAATATTCAAATTATTTTCGTCATTTAATTTATCCCGTGCCAAATCCAGATTTGCCTTTTTTAGGTGTGCATTTCACACCACATGTCGATGGTTATACCACGGTTGGACCCAATGCGATTATGGCTTTTGCACGCGAAGGATATTCTTGGAATAAAATTAATTTAAAAGATTCTTTTGAAATTTTAAGTTATTTTCCCACCTGGAAAATGTTAGCGCGGAATCGAAAAGCGACCTATGACGAATTACGCGGATCAATTTCAAAAAATTATTACGTGAAACAATTACAGGCTTATGTGCCCGCTATTCAGAAAGAAGATTTACAACCGTATCCTGCAGGTGTCAGAGCACAAGCGGTGGATAAAGAAGGGAAGTTAATCGAGGACTTTTTATTTATCGAATCGGACAGAATTCTGCATTCGTGCAATGCGCCATCGCCGGCAGCCACTTCAAGTCTACCCATTGGGCAACATATTGTGGATACCTTTTATCGCAAAGCTTACGCGTAAAAAATTGGCGTCCCGGGCCGGAATTGAACCGACGACCTGCCCCTTAGGAGGGGGCCACTCTATCCAACTGAGCTACCGGGACATTTAAATCATAATAAACAATGATGAACTAATATTCGGTATTTTATATTGCAATACTACGTTTTTTAAAAGAATGCATAGATCATTCTGGTGCGCACATTTATTCTACGCTTATTCATCTGCAGCCCCATTGCAGCCCCAAAACGGCGAATGAATGTGAAAGAGTTGCTTATTAAATCGTACCATTCTGACTGGTAAAGATTACGATATTTGGGATACAAAGTTAACTGATTTCGTCCTTCATGTTCGTAAAAACGGAAAAATGTTTTCTTCATGTCAATTTGGCAGAGGTAAAAGAATAGCGCTTATTATTTAGTGCTTATCCACAAATTGATGATCCAGTTTTAAAACCAGAATGGGAATGGCTCAAAGCCTAAAATAAAGCTTCGCGCCTGTAGCCTGGATCGGAGATCCAGGAACGTTACGTTATCCCGGATCTTCGATCCAGGCTACTGCGATGTGAGCATTCTCTTACGCGAAGAAGGGCAAATGTCCTGCTTAAACTTTTTCCAGTGCTGGTAAAATGTGAAACAGATAAGGAGAAGCTAAGCTGAAACGGACAAGGATGCTAGGGAGAGATAAATTTAAAGGATTAGCATTTCTTAGGGAATCTAACTGGATGAAGGAGTATCTAGTTAGGAGATTAAATGTCTGAGCAAATTTAAGAATAGTAAACATTAATGGAAATTGTACAAGAGGTAAGGTTATGAGTAATGGAAATGGAATATTATTAAATGAACCATCGTTATTAAAAAAATCAAATCCAACTAGAAAGGACTTAACGGATTTTCTCCCGATGAGTTTATACCATCCTACATCGGTAGTGGTGGTAGACGACAGCGAATCGTTTTTGACTGAATTGACACTTTCGTTAAATTCTAAACTCTCTTATATTGCTTTTAGTGAGCCAAGTGAAGCGTTAGATTTTATAGAAAGAAGTTATTCTCATGAACAATTGGAAAAAACATTTTCTGAAAATTTTGATGCTGATAATTACGGTTTAAATACGACAGAACATCAGATGAAAATAGATTTTTCTAATTTGTATAAAAAAATCTATAATCCAAAGCGTTTTATGGAAACAACGGCTCTCGTAGTCGATTATTCCATGCCTGCAATGACGGGAGATGAATTTTGTAAACGGCTGTATGAGACTTCTATCAAGAAAATCATGTTGACAAGTGAAGCTGTAGATAAATTAGTGATAAATCTTTTTAATGAGGGCGCTTTAAATAAATTTATTTCAAAATCTGCGCCTAAATGTAAAAGAATTGTAAATAACCTCATTGCAGAGCTTCAAAAGTCTTATTTCATTGAAAAATCAAAGACAATTTATGAGGTTCTCAAGCGAAATTCTGGTTTTCATCTAGCTGATCCCTGCGTCAGACAATTATTTAACGATATTTGTAGTAAATATAATATTGTGGAATATTATATGATTGACGCTAAGGGAAATTATTTATTAATAAGTTACAAAGGAAAACCTTATTATCTTATCGTTAGCGATGAAAAAGAATTAAAAGAATATAAAGAAATAGCTCAAGACCAAAAAGCTTCTCCTTTTATCATTAAATTATTAGACGAAGGTAAAAAAATTCCTTATTTTGCTAATAATTCAGAACTCATGAATGCGTCGGGCAGTGCTTGGGAAGCATATTTGCAACCCGCGCAAAAAATAGAGGGTCATAAAAATTATTATTATTCTTTGGTGACAGATAATCTATTAGGCCTGCAAACAGAAAAGATACTTTCCTACGATGATTATTTAATGAATGTTTGGCCGCCTGCATAAAAAATTAGAAGCTTTTCTCACTCTTCTAAGTTATGAGTTTGCAGATGAGCTTCCGATGTCAGGTTTTCGAATTAGAACAATGGGTGCAGCACTAATAATCTTAACGTTATAAATTACTGGTTCATTTACAGTGGATCGAGGATTAATGCAAAATAAACTATACGTAAAATTAACAGTTCCTGCTTGCAGGAGGCGTACATATTTATCACCTGCCTTGGTTTCAATGATACAGTACTTTCCCATCAAATGAGGGATATCTTCTCCGAAGTATTGCATCCCAGCCACATAGTCATTTATGGAAAATAAAGGTTCCATGCCATCATCTTCAATTTTGAGATAAATACCATCAGGATGTTCCTCCATGAAAACGCGTACTTCAGACGGAAGTTTCTGCGGTTCTTTATCCTCATACAATGCTAAATTTTGATGACTTCCAGTATGTAAAATTTCGGGTTTTCTTCCTTTCCCATAGAGTAGCCAGCCTGTGTTGCAATTTATCCCTTCCTTTAAAAAAGCCCTGACCATGGTTCGTGCTCCCTTTTCTGAAAGTCCGGTTTTGCGACCATCCTCCCATGAGCGAACGGTCTCTATGTTTAAATCGTATTTTTTTGCGAAGTCACTTCGATTTAGACCACTGATCTTTCTCAAGAGTACTAAACGCTTCCCGCGAGCCATGGGGGAAGGATCATCGGTGAGGGATAGGAGCTCAAGCAAATTGTTATCCATATAAACACCTGATTATACTTCAAAAATTCATATTTACCAAAATTGGTAAATATGAATTGACAGTTACCACTTTATCCTCTTTAATTGTAGCTCATGTTAGAAGAAGACGGAATCATATCATACCTCTCCCTCTGCTAGGGGGAAGTGGATGGTTATGATGCCCACAGACAGCGGGAGCTATTGTGAGAAAAGTTAATCAGTGTCTAAACTATTTATCAGTCCATGCTTTAGAAAAAGCAGGGTCGGGTATGTTTCCACAAAATATAAAACAATTAATAAAATTAGAAATAAATCATCTTTTATTTAATAAATGTTATGAAAAACAAAAACAATAAAACCAGGATAGATTTAAGTCATCACTATCCAGATATTTATTTCACAATGCGTGAGGCAGAGTGTGTTTATCTGCTTATTAAATATGAGACTCGAAAAACTATTGGAAAAAAATTGGGAATAAGTTTTAGGACCGTAGACTACTATTTGGAAAATGTAAAAAGGAAGTTAGATTGTAAAACTAAAAGATCTCTATGCGTAGCTATGGAAAAAATAAATTATAAAAAAATATATGAAGATATTTTGAAGGTGAATATTTAATTTTATTTTTATGATTAAATTGACCACAGTTGCATGAACACGACCGAATTTAAGACATTTCTACGCACAACTCTCCAGAGCTCTCTTTATTTGCGAACAATGAACCCCTTCTTTAGGTCCTCCTCTTTCATTTTATCAACCTCAGCTTTAGGTGCAATGGAATAGGTTCCGTCACATTTAAAGAATACCGAATCCGAATTCTTCATTCCATGACTTGATTTATCAATGTGAGCTATGATTCGATTAGCAATTAAACTCGCTATTGCAAGATATTTCTCTTTAATTTGTGGATCGGATATTTTACTCGGATTACTAAAAAAGTAACCGTCGTTATGCGCCGCATAAAAGACTTGTAATGCTTGATAACCGTTTTTGTTAATAATGCCTGGGTTTGTAGCTGGGTTTTCCAATAATTTTTCTATAATTGCATAATCGGTTAGTCTTCGTAGGTTGCATGCCAAATAAATAGCCGTATTTCCTTCGTCGTTTACGCTGTTAATATCAAAATCCAGTTTCATTAATTTCGTTACACTATCAATATCGCCTGCAATTACTTTCTGTCGTAAAATAAAGGCAGGATCGGGTTGATATTTTGGATTTTTTTGAAATGAGCAGATAAGTCGAATAATATCGATATTTCCCATTATTTTGCAAAATTCCAACAATGTGATTTTATTTCCATTATGTTTTAATTGGGGTTCAAATGGCTTGAATCCGCATTTTAATAATTCTAATACCGCTTCATATTTTCCATATTTAATGGCAAGCTGGAGTGGAGTATGCCCAATGTGATCCACTGCGTCCATGGGGCATCCCATGTCAAGCAGTGTGGGAATAAAATCATACATGTCATAAAAAATAGCTTGATGCAGATAATTTCCGGGATAGGCAGAAACGATGGCGCTATCAGAGAAAGTAACGGCGCAATCGATATGAATCTCACAGGTTTCTAACAACCATTTAATTAGCATTTTATCTTTTTGACGAAATGCAACGTGTAGGACAGTTATTCTTGAAGTAAATAACTTAGTATTAGGGGCGATTTTTTCCTGTCGGATATAATTGATCATTTCAGTCGAAGATAATTCATTTTGCTGATATTTAATTAAAATATGCATCATTTGTTCTACAATTTTTTGTATGTGAAGGCTACATTTTGTTAGAGGGAGCAAAGCTAGTTCTTCGTGTGCGTAATTTATATCATGTGGCAAATCATCTTCAGCTGCAAATAAAGTGACGCCTTCTGAAATTTTACCGCCATATTTCAATAAAGTATTTTCAATTTTTTTATCATATTTCGGCAGCGAGCGTAAACAGTCGAGCACAGTAACCAAATGAAAATCATTTCGATATAATGCGTTAGGATCAGTTCCTTTTTTCAGTAGAAATTCCACGACATCGTGAGGATATTTATGATATAAAACAATTATCAACAGCGGAGCACCCTTTGTTTGGTTGGGGTTAACTCCAGAATCAAATAATACCGTTAATACCTGTTTTAATTTCTTATTATCCGGATCGTTTCGATTTTTGGATTTAAAGGCACTATAAATGATATGCACACCTTTTGCAGGGGTGTTGGGGTCAAATGAAAAGCTAGAAATGAGCAGTTGTAAAATTTCGGCATGTAAATGTTTGACTGCAAGTGACAAGGCCATTTTGGTATGTTTTTCAAATAAAGGTTTTAGTTCGGTTTTTCGATAGAAAATACATAAAGATTTAGTTAGCGTGAAATCTCCTATTAAAATAGCTGCCTCAATAACCGACATATTTTCATCCAGCTTATTCTTTTTTAATAATTCAATGAAACTCTTTTCTTTTTTTGGTTCACTAAAATGGATCTCACCATTTTGAATATAAGGTTTTAATTGCATTTTTAAATGTGTGATAAAACGCGCAGGATTAGATACGGAGGTTAACGGAACTAAAAAATTATCAGATGTTGTAGTTTTTGGGGTTACTTTTTTAGTCAAGTTTTGAGGAGGTGAATGTCTTTTATTATGGGTTTTCTCACTTGGCATACTTTGAGTTGATGGTAAGAAGGGAAATATTTTAAAACGTTCAAGAACGGATATAAAGTTAACAAAATGTGCCTGACAGAGTGTTTTTATATCTTCCGTGGAATCAATATATAGAGAATATAGTGTTTGCAGTAAAACGTCGTCATTAAAAGCAGGGTAGGTTTTAAATGTTAATAAGGATAAAAATACGACTTGATCAAGAGGGCGCGTTAGTAATAAATATTCGAATATAAGATTTATTTTTTTATCACTTAATTGTAGACTGTGATGGGTTAATAATTTCTGAAAGTGTGTAAGATCCATTAAATTAAAAATAGAACTCATAATTTCAGGTAAATACGGATAGATTTCATTATGTAGGTCATGAAAATTAATTTGATTCTGATCTAAAACTTTTTCAGCATTACAGAGCTCTATAATTGAGGCGACTATCTCTGGAATTAACTCCGTTGGGAGTAATATTAATAATTCTTGCTGGTGTAAAAATATTAAGAATTTAGCATACTCTTCTTGATCTATGACGCCTGTAGATAGTAAATGGTTAATTTGCATAACAAAATATTTTACCCAATTCCGGTTTTTATTAAATGAAATTCCTTTCAATTTGACTAACAAGGATGAAATTTGGTGTGGGCAAATGGAAATAGATAATAGGATAAACTTATAGATAGATTCGGCGTGTTGAGAGTTTTGCACAATACATTTTTGCAGTGGCTCAATAATGTGGTTTTGCACGAATTGATTAAAATCACCCGTTGGTGTTGTGAGTTCTTGTCGGCACAAAGTTTCACCTAATCGAGTATCACAGTAGAGTGATTTGCCTTGTTTAATTAATATTAATGAACAATCTGTGCGACAAATAATATCTAATATACATTCAAATAATTTATTAGATAAATCTTGGATTGAGGTATTAAATAATCTAATTCCAGTTTGAAGCGACGTTTCCGGTTCATAATTGTAAACTTCGATATAACTATTGATGATTTCAATTATTATTCTGCGTGAGAGGGAGTTTTCACGATAGGTTTCAATAATCTGCTGTAAACGCTCTTTACTTATAGGTGAGGATTTTTCAACAACTGGCGTCTTTTTTGTTGGGTTATCACCCAATGTTTTTAATGAAGTCGATTTATCTGCTTGGTATGAACTTAAATCTACATGATAACTTTTTTCTAATCGATTAATCACTCGCATAATCGCTTGCCAGTGATGAAGACGAGAGTGTTGTCCAGCGCCGACTTCTATATTAATTAAGATAATGAAAGCATTGCTGCTATTGTGCGTGAGGAAGAAAAGACGTTGTGGTGACGGGTAATTGGTTTTAATACACCGTAAAGACCAGGTCTTATATATCGGCGGATAAGTATTAAATTTATAATCCGAATCGCTTGTATGAGTAATGCTATTGATATATTTATCTAAAACCTCTTGTTCTGCAATAGAAATCTCGAGTTTATTAAATAAGGCAAGCTTGGATAGGCTTTCGTCAAAAATCATGGTGGCCTCAAGAAGGGAATTTTAAGATCATCATTATACCAATATTTGAAAAAAAAATGAGATATGAAAATGCAAAAATATTTTACTTAATTAATTCTTAATAGTTAATGCGAGCGAGCTTTATTGAGATCATAATTTTAGGTAATGCAAAGCCCGATTCAAGCCGTCTTTGAGAACACGCTTGAATCGGTAGAATCAATTATAAATTTTTGAAAATAGAATTTCTATTTTAAGGTTTATTGATACTGGTGGAGGGTTCTGTTATCTCGATACTTTGTATTTTTATTCCAGCTGATGATGATGACCGACCAGCTTCTCGCTTCATGTTTAATACCCAAAAAGCACTTAACGGTACCTCTACAGTCATTAGAGTGCTCGTACTTGTTGAGGTAGTTTCTGTCGATTCTTGTCTTTTACTCGTTTGCAGTGACTCTACTGACGACGTGTTTTTATTCCTAGCGGGTGGCAAAGGCCGCTTAGATGATTCGTAACTCTGAAGACTGAGTTTGAGTATTGGTCGAGATATTAAGCTATCCTGAAGTTAAAATCATAATATTCATTTTTGTATGACTGAGATATTAAGCTTAGATTAGATAATCTTTGAGTGCTTTATTGCATCCATTGCTATTCTAGATTTCTAAGTGGGTTCGTCACGACTTTCAAGCACTTGTTTTTACACCATATTAGTAGCTGAATTTATATGCATTTTTGTATTATAGTTATAGTATGCGTAAAAACATCGCTATTCTGGGTTCTACAGGAGTGATAGGACAGAAAACAGTAGAGATTATCGCTCAAAATCCGGGATTATTTAGGGGCATTGCCTTATCGTGTCATTCAAAGATTAATTTACTATCTCAGCAAATAAAATTATTACATCCAAAAATAGTTTGCGTCACTAACGAAATTCAGAGAAAAAAACTCGTTAATTTAATCGATGATAAAGATTTAGAAATCATTGTTGGTGACGATGGTCTTAAAAACATGGTGAAAAAAGATTTTATTGATATGGTATTAATTGCAATTGGAGAAATCAATGGGCTCGCGCCTTTGATATCCGCTATTATTGCAAATAAAGATATTGCTTTTATCAATAAAGAAGCGATGGTTGTTGCTGGCCATTTAATTATGCCATTGATGAAGCAGAAAAAAATAACTTTAATTCCAATTGATAGTGAGCATAACGCGATTTTCCAATGTTTATTAGGAGAATCGAAAGATAACGTAAGAAAATTAATCTTAACTTGTTCTGGAGGTCCGTTTAAGCGCCGTTCTACGCAGAAATTAAAAGGTATTTGGAGCGATCAACTGTTGCAACATCCTACTTGGGAGTTAGGCAAGAAAATTGCGGTTGACTGTGCGTCTTATATGAATAAAGGGTTAGAAGTCATCGAAGCCCATTACCTTTTTGATTTTCCTATGCAAGCGATAGACGTTGTGGTTCATCCAGAAAGTATCGTGCACTCACTGGTAGAATTTATCGATGGAACTTTAAAAGCACAATTGTCTAATCCGGATATGCGACTTCCTATTCTATATGCGTTAACTTATCCTGATCGTGCGTCTTTATCTTTAGAAAAATGTGATTTGCAGAAAATGGGGAGTTTACATTTTGAACCTATGAATGATCGTTTAAAACAGGTTATTCATTTATGTAAAAATGCCTTCGAACAGGGTCCTAGTTATGTTATCGCTTTAAATAGTGCTAACAATTATGCGGTAAAAACATTTTTAGCTAAAAAGATCAGTTTTTTGGAAATTGTACCTTTGGTGGAGTATGCATTGGAGCTACATACGGCAACCTCTGCCAATAATCTTGAAGAAATAATGGAAATTGATCATCAGGCAAGAGAAATTTGTAACGAACATACGCTACATAAAAAGAGTTATGCTATATAAGTTTATTTATCATGAATATTGCAATATTATTAGCCGCCGGGCAAAGCCGACGATTTAAACAGAATAAAATTTTTAGTTTGTTAAATCAAAAGCCGTTGCTTGATTATTCATTGTCTGTTTTTTTGCAATTCAGTGAAATTCAGCAAATCATAATCGTAATCAATTCTAAAGATATTGAAAGACCTTTTTTAAAAAAATTACCTAATAACGTATCTATTATTCCGGGTGGAGAAACTCGCATGTTATCGGCAGAAATAGCCTTAGAATATGCTAATTTAAATGATGACGACATCGTTTTTATTCATGATGCGGCTAGGCCATTGATCACACTCGGGCTACTAACTCAATTGTCAAATGCCGTGCATGAAGTGGGTGCGGCAGTATGCGGTATGCCGGTAAAAAATACGATAATAGAATGTATTGAACATAAACCTTTTTTAAGAACACTCGCGCGCGAAAAACTGATCGAAATTTACAGTCCATTTGCAGCAAAATGGAAATTAATAAAAAAAGCACGCAATAGGGCGAAGCGAGAAGGGTATTTGAATTATCCTGGTTTTGAGGATACTTGCTTATTTATTACAGATGATATGGAGGTAAAAATTATATGTGATGGATACCATAATATTAAAATTACTACGCCAGAGGATTTGGTTTTTGTCTCTCAGTTATTGAAGAATTATGAAAGCTAAAATTAAAATTGGGCTTGGAAAAGATTCACATTTATTTATGACCTCAGGAAATAAAGAGTTAATCTTGGGCGGGGTTGTTATGCCGGAACAACGAGGGCTAGAAGCTAATTCAGATGGAGATGTTGTTTACCACGCATTGGCTAATGCGCTTTTATCTGCATTAGGTAATAAATCATTAGGATATTATTTTCCAAAAGAATCGAGTCATTATGACAGTAATGAATATATTCTTTTTTGTAAAGAATGTCTGCAACAAAAAAATTGTAGCGTCATGAATATCTCTATCGTTATTGAAGCCAAAAAACCAAAAATTGATGAGATCTCATCGATAATTGTTAAAAATATTTCTAAATTATTAGATTTAAATCCAGCGCAAATTGGAATTACGGCTACCAGCGGAGAAAATATTACGCCTTGGGGGCAAGGTTTAGGAATTGAAGTCACAGTCACAGTTTTAATAATCCAGGTGAATTAACTTGAATACTCACTGTGCACTGGCTTTTGCAAAAATTAACTGGACGCTAGAATGTTTGGATGTCTTTCCTGCAACCAGTAGTGATGCAGGTTTTACTCAAATTATATCACTATTATCCCTCATTAAATTACATGATAAAATTAATCTCAATATAAAACTTTCCAAAAAAACAGAGATCCAGATTCATAGTAATGTCGACATTTTACCGCAGACAAGAAATAATAATTCTGAACTCAATACTTGTTATCAAATTATCACAAAAATGATTGACCAATATCCTGAATTATCTCAATATGATTTTAACGTCTTTATTGAAAAAAATATTCCGCTCGGTAGTGGATTAGGTGGAAGTGCTACAGATGCAGCGAGTCTTATTCATTTAATTAATCGTGCTTTTGATCTCAATCTCAGAATCGACGAAATAATGCGGCTAGCAAATTCAGTCGGCTCAGATACTGCATTTTTTGCAAGCTGCTATCCCCATGCGTTAATACAAGGGCGTGGTGAGCAAGTCACTGACTTAAACATAAATATTAATGAGAAAATAAATCTACTGTTAGTCAAACCGCCTTTTTCTTTAACTGCTGCTGAAGTTTACCAATCCATGCAGAAAATACTCAAAAGAAAACTCTCAGCTGAAAGTAGTTCATTGAAATTGCTTCAACAATTAAAACAAAATCCAACGCTCTTGTCGGGTATTCATTTAATGCAAAATGATCTGATGCAAGCACCAATTATCTGTGAAAAATATCCGTTAATTATCAAATTATGTCAGCATTTGCTGCAGGGAGGGTGCCTGTACGCACAAATGAGTGGGTCTGGCTCTTGCGTTTATGGTATCACCAAAGCCAACCTAGCAGGCGACATTGTGCAAACTATGAAAAAAGAATTTCCTCAGTGTGAGTTCTTTCTCAGTTCTACACACGCTTAAAAGTACTATTATTATGAGAATGACATAGAATTAACTTGGATTTGAAAATGAAAAACAAACTACCTTCAATTGCGATACTTTCTTTAGGCGGCACACTTGCTGCATTGGCGCCCACGAGAGTAGATGAGTTTTACGCTACATCTTCACTTTCCATCGAAGAGTTAATAGCAAACTTACCTGAGCTTAATGACATTGCAAATATTTCCTCTGAGCAGATGGTTCAGGTGCCCAGTCAGGATTTATCTGGTGAAATTTGGTTACAATTAGCGAGAAGAATTCAATCGCTCCTCGCTACTGATTTTGATGGCGTGGTCATTACTCAAGGAACTTTTACTATTGAAGAAACCGCATATTTTCTGAATTTGGTGTGCCGAACTGAAAAACCGATTATTTTGACCGGTGCAATGCATCCAGCAAATGCACTAGGTAGTGATGGTCTACGGAATTTATATAATGCGGTATTGTTGGCAGGTAGCCCCTTGGCGAAAAATAAAGGAATTCTTCTCACTTTTAATGATGAAATTTGTAGTGCTAGAGAAGTGAGTAAAACTCAAAGCGATTCTTTTCACGGAATTTCCAAACAGGCATTGCTAGGATATATCAAGGGACAAACGATATCTTTTTATGCTGAAACCTCGCGTAAACATACTTTGCAAACAGAATTTGATATATCTTTATTAGAAAATTTACCCGATGTTCAGATTGTTTATGGATCTGTTGGATGCAATCCTAAAATTATTGACTCTTTAATTGAAATGAGCACGGCAGGAATAATTAGTGCAGGAATGGGCTATGGCTATCAATCTTCTGCGGTGACACAAGCATTAATTGTAGCAAGAAAAAAGGGGGTTATAATTGTACGCTGTGCGCGTTCAGGTAATTTGCTTGTTTCTCGATTTCCTACTGTGGATGATAAATGTGATTTTATATCAGGAAATAATTTAACGCCGCAAAAAGCTAGGATTTTATTATCGTTGGCATTAACAAGAACTCAAAATACGCAAGAAATTCAAGGTTTTTTTGATGTATATTAAAGAATATTATTTAAAATAATCAGTCAGTGCAGCAAGCCACTTTTTAACGCGATTTTCATTAACATGAAAATCATAATACCCATAACGTGCGCGGCTATAAACTGCGAGTGTTGAGCTTGTCTCAGTGATTGGAATAAATTGCACGTCGATATAATCAGGAAAGTGAAAGACACGTGAATATTGCACATATTGATATTTATGTTCGGCTGGGACACTTTCCACTAAACGTACGCGAGGTTCTTGCGTTACCATATTTTGCCAAGCAGTTTGTAATTTATTTACATTAACTGGATAGGATTTTGCAATCGCATTTGGAGTAATATTGCAATAATATTGCGGACAAACCAAATAATTATTGGGTTTGGTATTTACTTTCATTTTTTTAAAATCGATCATTTCAATATTATGACATCCTGTGAGTAAAAAAATTGGGAAGACTAAGAATGTTTTTTTAAAATGCATGTTAGTTTTCCCTTTCCAGTGTCCCTAGTCTGACAATAGACTCTATCATTTTCAATAGTATTGATAAACTATAAAATAGGGTAAATTAGTAAAAGATGGCTGCCTCACGGAATAGATGGTAGATATGAAGATAGGACATAAAATGTGCAGATATTTACAGGTGTCGTTGAAGTGGATTTTCTTATTACTTTTGGTTGTAGGACTCATTTGTTTTTTCTATTTTAAAATATATAAATATTTGAGTTTTGCCACGTTGAAACAATATCATGAACAATTGCAAACCTGGACAGATCATTACTATTTTCTCAGCATTTTTCTCTATATGTTAATTTATATTGTAGCCGTAGCGTTGTCTGTACCCGGGGCCGTTTTTATCACTATAGCGGGCGGATTTTTATTTGGACTCATTGCGATTTTGTTTGTAGTGTTGAGCGCGACCATTGGCGCAACAATTGTATTTCTAGCGGTTCGTACTACTTTTGGAGAATGGTTGGCTAGTAAAGCAAAAGGTTGGGTTGCAAAAATGGAAGCTGGATTTAAAAAAAATGAATTAAATTATTTACTGGTTTTACGTTTGATTCCAATATTTCCGTTTTGGGCCATCAATATTGTTGCAGGCATACTTGGTGTCACTACGCGTACCTTTATTTTGGCTACTTTTATTGGAATCATACCAGGCTCATTGGTGTATGTGATGATGGGAAATAGTTTAAATACGCTTTTTAAAAGCGATCAAACGCCTAACATCAATATCATATTTACACCTGCAATTTTATTGCCATTAATTGCATTGGCAATTCTCGTGGTTTTGCCATTAATTTATAGAAAATGGAAAGGACGACTGAATGGAAAAAATACTAAAGGTTGATCTATGCGTTATCGGTGCGGGTTCAGGAGGTCTTAGTACAGCGGCCGGCGCGGTGCAAATGGGTGCCTCGGTTGTGTTAATCGAGGCAAATAAAATGGGCGGCGACTGTTTGAATTATGGTTGTGTGCCGTCAAAATCTTTTCTCGCGGCGGCTAAATTGGCGCAGAATATTAAAAACTCTGCGCAATTTGGGATTGAGTCCACAGTGAAGATTCATTTTGACCAGGTCATGCGTTACGTTGAAAATGTTATTAAAACTATCAGTGTAAATGATTCTGTTGAACGCTTTCAAAAATTAGGTGTGAAAGTGATTTTAGCCGAGGCTAAATTTATAGATGCTCACACGGTTATTGCGGGTGAAAAGATTATAAAAGCTCGACGATTTGTGATTGCAACTGGTTCTTCACCTAGCTTGCCCGCTATTCCCGGTTTAGAAAAAATTAATTATTTTACTAATGAAACTATTTTTAATTTAAAACAAAAACCTGAGCATCTCATTGTCATTGGAGGTGGGCCTATTGGTTGTGAATTAGCGCAAGCTTTTTTAATGCTGGGTACAAAAGTTACTTTATTAGAAGCTTTGCATATTTTACCGCATGATGAACCCGATTTAGTGGATATATTGCGCCATGAGTTACTGCGACAAGAACTCATACTTTATGAAAATTGTAAAAATATTCAGATTACGCAAAATAATAATAATCAAATAGAAGTGAATTTTGATGGACAAAGTATAACTGGGTCTGAAATATTAATTGCGACTGGCAGACGCGCAAATGTTGATACATTAAATTTAGCTGTGGCTGGTATTCATTATTCAGAAAAAGGAATTACAGTAAATTCACGTCTTAGAACAACGAATAAAAAAGTATATGCCATTGGTGATGTGATAGGTTCCTATCAATTTACGCATATGGCAAGCTATCACGCGGGCATTGTCCTCAGAAATATTTTATTTCACTTGCGAGCTAAAGTGAATTATGCGGCTGTTCCTTGGGTCACCTACACAGAACCTGAATTAGCGCATGTCGGTATGTTGAGTAATGAGTTGAAAAACACGCGATCTATAAAAACCTTGCAATGGAATTTTGCGGAAAATGATCGCGCACAAACCGAACATAAAACACAGGGTAAAATTAAAGTACTCACAACTAAAAAAGGAAAAATACTAGGTGTCTCTATTATCGGGTCACAAGCGGGTGAATTACTAACCCCTTGGATTGGTGCCATACAAGAAGGCAGAAAAATTCGTGAAATGACGCGTTTTATTATTCCATATCCCACTCTAAGTGAAATTAATAAAAGAGTCGCCGGAGAATTTTTTACTCCCTTGCTTTTTTCCGAACGTACCAAACGTTTAGTCCGTTTAATGCGAATTTTTGGATAAAATTAATGATTGAAAGTTATTTAAGCTTATTATATCAAAAACATATTGGTGAGCCGTCCGCAAAAATCATCGGTAAAGCGCTTTCACCGAATCAAATTACGTTTGTTTCTTGTTTATTGGGCGTGTTGGTTCTGCCAGCATTAGTATGGGGGCAAGCGCTGATTGCGACGATTTTATTATTATTATCAGGTTATTTAGACACTTTAGATGGCACTGTCGCACGTTTAAAAGGAAAATCATCACCTGTCGGTGCGGTCATGGACATTGTGGCTGATCGCATTGTCGAATTTGCTGTGATTTTAGGTTTATTTGCGATTGATCCGATTAAGCGTGGCTGGATCGCTATGTTCATGTTGGGCAGTTGTTTTATTTGTGTAACTAGCTTTTTAGTCGTCGGAATTTTTATTCCGAATCAATCTCAAAAAAGTTTTCATTATAATCCGGGATTAATTGAGCGAGCAGAAGCTTTTTGCTTTTTTATCTTGATGATATGGATACCCCAATTATTCTTAGTGCTCGGAATTATTTTTACGATATTGGTTTTTTTAACTAGCTTTTTGCGTATTAAACAATTTATCAGGTTGGCCTAGTTGACCATAACTTTTTTAATCTTTTATCACGTCCGCACCGATAGCGATAGAATTTATAGCGAATGGGATTTTTTTGATAATATTTTTGATGATATTCTTCCGCTGGATAAAACGTAGTTGCTGGTAAGATTTGGGTAACAATATTTTTAAATCGTCCGGATTGTAAGAGTTTTTCTTTACTTTCTAAGGCTAATTTTTTTTGAGCCTCGTTATGATAAAAAATTACTGCTCGGTATTGATCGCCAACATCACAAAATTGACCGTTAGCATTGGTGGGATCGACATTATGCCAAAACACATCGAGTAATTTTTCATAACTGATTTGCTTGGGGTCAAAGACCACTTGTATTGATTCATAATGGCCAGTACCACCATTTGAGACTTGCTCATAAGTGGGGTTGAGGAGGGGCCCACCAGTATAACCCACTGTGGTTTTTATTATGCCTTTGACTTTGTCGAAATCGGATTGTGAGCACCAGAAACAACCGCTGGCAAAGGTTGCTGTTTCAGTTTCTGCGGCAAATGTAGATGGCCATAGAAATAAATAACTGCAAATAAAGAGGGTAATTAATTTTAGAAATTTCATTTTTCTCACTCCTTGAGTAGCCTGGATCGACCGATCCAGGAAACTTTAATAAAGATCTCAGATCAATGATTCAGTGTAGCCTGGATCGACAGATCCAGGAAACTTAAATAAAGATCTCGGATCAATGATTCAGTGTAGCCTGGATCGACAGATCCAGGAAACTTAAATAAAGATCTCGGATCAATGATTCAGCGTAGCCTGGATCGACCGATCCAGGAAAATTAAATAAAGATCTCGGATCAATGATTCAGCGTAGCCTGGATCGACCGATCCAGGAAAATTAAATAAAGATCCCGGATCAATGATTCAGCGTAGCCTGGATCGACAGATCCAGGAAACTTAAATAAAGATCTCGGATCAATGATCCGGGCTACATGTTTTATCTACCATTGACCAATGATTTTTTCTGCGGAGCATTGGATACTGGTAAGTTGTTAACTTTAAATAGACTTTGCGTATTTCCTGTAGATTTGATTAACGCTCTAAGCTTAGCTGTGGGAACACTAATACGTAAACTGTTTACAGCAATGGAGTCAATATCTGTTTTAAATTTTTTAGTATCAGTGATTGGTATTTCTTTAGCAGCATTTTTATCAACGTAATATAGTTTTGTTGCGGCGATAAAATATTTGCTTTCGAATTCTTCTAATTTTTTCGGCAATGCATCTAACAAGAATATTTCGCAGCCATCAAAATTTTTAGCCAAAGTGACAGCAGAAGTATAGCCTCCATTTTGAGTAATCATAGTTTCAAACTGGTCTCGAGATAAAGTAATTTTTTTCTTGTATGTATCCAAATTCTTAACCACTTTGGAAATATTGACAGCAGGCATTATTTCGCCATCAGCGTTCACGTACTGTAGTTGAGTTCCCGATAAAATATAATTTTCAGCGTAGACTTTGGCTTGTAGATTAGTTGGTTTCGCTATTAAATAAATATCATAGCATTCTAAACCGCCGCCATTTTTTTCTACGGTGGTCGTTTTTTTCAAAGTCGGTCTTGCATCGGGAACAGCAGTATTTTTTAAATTATCTTGCTGTAATTGTTTTAAGGCTAAAGGAGTTCGCAAGCTTAAATAATCAATAAAATCTTCCTGATTTTTATCTTTTCTAACGGCTGATTTAAATTTATCAGGATATTTTGCTAAAGTCGCCAAATATTCTGTGCGGAATTCCTCAATTTTTGATTGTTCTATTGAATTCGAATTTGTTACTAAATACGCATTAACATCTTTTAAAAGTTTATAAATTTCACTAATTTCGGGTTTCTTTGCATCGTTGCTATCAGTCATAAGTGTATAAAACATATTTCGACATGAAGTAATAAAGACGGAGCGAATTTTTTGGATAAATTTTTCTTTATAATTTTCTATCAATCCTATTTTTGTTAATAAGATGACATAAGGATTAACTATTAATTCTCCAGCTGTATTTCTGCATTCTAAGGCGTCATCTTTTTCATATTCATTTAAGCGTACACTTAAAATATTAAAAATAGTAACCGATGGTGGTTTTTTTGGCGCTAGTTTAAATAAAGTGGATTGACAGAGTGGCAGAGGATTTGTTGTAGATGCCGAGGTTGATTTCAAAGCAATAGAACTTAACGGATTAGTTTGATTTTCTTGCGATTTTCCAGGTAGATTCACTTTTTTAAGTTTCACGGCAGTCAACTGATCCAGCGAGATTGTGGTTGGAGCTGGGTTTTTAGCCGGTGCTTGTTGGAGTGTAGCAGATGGTTGCGTTGACGTAGGTTTTTTTAAACTTGAAAGCTTTCCCATCGGTGGTGGTGGCGGAATGTGTGTTGGAACCTCAGACTTAGGTCGCGGGGGGAGTGGTGGTGCTTTGGGTATTTCAACGGCGGGTTGCACTGATAATCTCTGTTTTAAAGCTTGGTTTTCTTCTTTTAATTTGGCTAATTCAGAAATTTGATCACTACTCAGCGCTGGCGAGAGTGGAGGGGACGTAACAGTATTAAGATCGGGACGCGCTTGTAATATCAGTTCTATGATTGATGAAGTATAATCACTAAAACCTGCTTGATTGCATACAGATTTAAAATTTTCTGTCGTGATTAAGCGTGAATTGGTATAGATATGAGGATAAAGCAAACACTCTTGTGCAGCTTGTTTTTGCTGTTGTTTGAATAACATCTGCAAATCAAATTTATTATCTTTGAGTAATACAAACTCTGCTAATTGTGGATGCTTCAAGAATAAGAAATTTAATTCGGTCGAATTAAATTTCTTCAAAATTCTATACACAAATTCAGGACTTATGTTTGCAAAATCTACTAGAAACTTTTCAATCTGTGTTTTTGGAACCGTGATGTCGTTATATGCTTTCAGCAGATTTTCTAATAAAAAATTTAAATTGACTTCATCATCTGTATTCCATTCATAATTATTAAAGCAACGAATAATTGTGGCGGGAACGAGAGGATTATTGAAAAAATGAATGGGTAAGATCCATATTATTTGTGGAATAAACTTATATATTAATGGAATGATCTTCTCAGCATTTGCACAATTTTTACTGATAGCCATTAACCTGAGAATATCTACCACGAGATTAATATTCGCCACGAGGTCTAAATAAGAACGATTTATTAAAATTTCAGATTCTTTAAGCTCTTTGTCTCGTCGTTCTTCTTGTGTTTTAATATTTAGTATTGCGTTTTTATAGTTTGTTTCAGCACCATTTATATGTTTTTGGATTTCCTCTTTATCGTCTTTGGCTTTTGCGCGGTTTTTATTTCTTTTCAATGATTTCAGAGTGTTTTTGTGAGTGTCTTCTAAATCTTTTTTTGCTTTTTCTTGATTTTGCTTGTGGATTTTTTCATTCTCTTCGCGTTGTTTTTTTCGTTCTTCAACCTTTGCATTTTTTATCTTTTCTAAGTCATCTAGATGACTATTACGTAAATTATCCAGTTGTTGAATATCATTACTCCAACGCTGCTTTTTGGAAGTGGATTTCGTTTTAAGAATAGATTTATAGACATTTCGCCCCAGGGCATTCATTCTAATATTCATCAATAAATCAATGATAACGGGATATTGCGGCGGTTCACTAACTAGAGCACGCTTGGCCTGTTTTGTTTGTGATTTTACCACTCTTTCTTGGCGCGTTGTTTCGCTCATATCCTTAGAATCATCTTTAGTATTCAACACTATAAGACGGTTGACTTGTGAACCTGTTGATTCATTTTTAGTATTCGACACTATAAGACGATTGATTTGTGAAGCTGTTAAATAAATTACTTCCTTGTTTCCCTTATGAATTTCACTCACTTCTTTATTAAAGATGGCTAAGTTAATGAGTGAAATGCGAGAACGTTTGTTACTTTTAACCTGATATAGTTTTTGATCGGCATAAGGATTTTTTTTATTCTTTTTGGGATCATAAAAAATATAACTCCCATCAGAATAATCTTTTGCATGTGGTTTTTCGGTTGTTAAATGTAGTGGAACTAAAGGTTCAGGAGGTAAAGGTGTGGGGAATACTTCTGCTGGATAGAAAATGAGATCCATTTTAGCCTGAATTAATTTTTTGATGGGATCTAAATTTTCTAATCGCTCACATAACCATTGCTTAATGGCATCAGGACAATCGTGCGTGACAATTTGTATGGTTTGTTTATCTGCTTCTGCTAAATAAATAATGAAATCATTGAAATTGATATCATTAACTATAGAACCTTTATTGACTAAGAGATAATTAGAAAAATAGGGATTTACAAAAAAATATTGCTGGCAAAAATTATTATATTCGATCGTTTTTTTAAATATAGGTAAAGAGAATAATTGAGTGATGGATTCTGTTTGTATGCTTTTTAACGCTACCAGAATGTGTTGTTGTTCGGCCGACGAAAATGCCGCAGCAAAGAGAGTGGGATTGCAAGACTCACTAAAAAGATATTCTAAGAATTTAGGATTATTGATCCAACTCATAATTGATTTTTGAATAAGTTGAGGATATTCAATTAAAGCAGCAAATAGTGCAGGATTAGCAATTTTTTGTGATATGGTTGTTGCATTATAAAGATTACTGAGTAGTTGAGGATGCTGAGCCAATGATTTTTTCAGTACGCTTATGCATTTTGGAACGGGGTTCTCTTTTGTTAAGAGGGGAATTAAGTAACCGATATTAAATTTTTGTGAATGCAATTGGCTGAGCGCTAATTCTAATAGTCCGTTTTCTGCTAATTGTTCAAGCTGTGAAGGTTGGGCAGTTTCAAATGTTTTTAATAAGCTCTCAGCATGAGTGTGATTCGCAAAGATCAATTTACGATTAGCTAATAAGTTTTTCTGTTGTTCGGGTGAGATATTTTCTGGCTCGCAGCAGGCGAACTCTAAGCAATTTTCGCCGATTGCTATTCGTTGATAGTGCTCTTGAGCTAAAAAATATTGGGTTTTTGCATCAAGGTCAGTATTCAGGAGTGAACGTAATTTTTGTTTATCTGTAAACAGCGGCGCAAACAAAGCCTCATTGTGTTTTATGGTTTCTACATCAACATTCGAATAAAGCGCTTGGCGAAGGGCGGGGGTATTATCGCATGCAGATATCATTTTAGCGTTGGTTTCAGAATCTGTGCATATACGCAAAGTAGTAGTGAGACTTTCAATCATTTTTACATTATTACAAACTGAATCTCTAAATTCTTGGGGAATTTTTGCCAGTGATAAACAATCTAATACATCAATGGGACTATCGCCGATGATTTTGGAGAGATAAGGTTCTTCTGAAAATAAAGTTAATAACTCTTGAGGTCGCAAGCAAAATTGTTTTCGTAGTTCAGACATCGTAGCATGTTCGTAATAATCATCGTGCGACTCCATGAAACTCAGTGCATTAGGTAGAGAGGATGATTCCATTGCGGTAGAGGAATTAGAAGGTATTTCGCTGTCGGTCGCATTTGCAGAATTTACTGGCTCATCTGACCTGATTTTCATTGTTATTGAACGACCCTCCAATTTGTCTTTAAAAATGGGGTGTAAGTTTTTTATAGCATTAATACGCGCTTCGATTGTACCTTTAAAAAGAAATCCTGTGATCTTATAGAGCCAATATAAAAATCCACGGCAAGGATCAATCTGTTTCCATAGCATTTTATTGCGTGCAATAATGACAGCTTTTTCAACGCCATTTTGGGTAAAAAATAGAGGTTGTTTGATGTCAGAATTAAGTTTGGACGATTGAATATACTTATTTAAAAATTCCCGGGCGTCAAAATACGTCGATTTGTGATAGAAAGTTTTTGGTAGTTTATTCCATAAATTATTATCTAGAGCGATAATCTGACAAAATGCAGGGTCGTCCTCAGAATTATGTAATAAATTTACCAGGTCGTGAGTAGTTAAGTTTAATTTTCCGCGTAAATAATCATCATTGAATTTTGCATAAAAAACTTTTTTCTTTGCAGTATTGATGTGTTTATAATGGGATATTTCACGTGTGATGTTGGCTTGTAGAGTTTGATTAAGTTGCTTGGATAATAGTGAATTCAGTTGTTTTTTAACTTTTCCTTTGCTCATGCTGCGCTGTAATTTAGTTTTTAGTCCTAACAAAATCAAAGCAATATTATCATTCATCGCTCTAATATTTTTATTCACTAAAGATTGAATAAATTGAGTGGAATGATCGGTTAAATTTAATAATTTATTAATTCGATCGACGGCTTGATCAGGATAATTTTCAATACCGGAAAGTTGAACAAATGTTTCTGGATAATCGTCTAAGATTCCGATTAACTGTGCACGGCTTTCCTTATCCAGTTTTTCATTATGATAAAAGCAACGTCGAACGTTGGTGATCCATAGAATACCGGAATTGAGTTCGGTTCCTTTGGCGACGTCGTCAATAAAACCGCGATCGATTTTGGCAGTCTCGACTATCTTAGAAACAATGTTTTTTATAGTATGACCAGAAAAAACATCCACATATTTTGTATCCGCCATAGAAACTCCTGTAAACCCTTATTAATATTTTCTTAATTAAAAATCTGAAAACAGAATTAAATAATGGTGCATGTGTCCTGAATATTTTGTGCAATTATGATGGAAATTTTATTGAAGGGCTACTTTTTCTTATTCTATTTGTTATAGCATCGAGCCCGACTCCATTGATGAGCCGGGGGTTCCACATTAAATTTTTCCAGAAAAAATTAGGATATTAAATTTTTTCTATGGTCTCATCTTTGAATAATGGGGTACAGCTTGATCTTGATTATCGCTAAGCGTTTCTGTTGGCTTAAATTCTCTAAGATCCTTCTGGAAAGGCTCAATTTGCCTAAAAGCATTGGAGTTAGTTGCTTTTAGTAAACTACTGTAGGTCAACATGATTTTACCTAAAGAATAATTTACCTCCTGTTTGTGTAGAGTGAAGTTATGCATTATTAACATACAAAATGAGTTAGTGAGCAAAGTTAATATAGGAGAGAAACTCGTGGCGTCACCACTCTTGAAGAAATGACCAATAAATTTCTCTAGAGCGAAGCATTGCCGAGCAGTGAGCATATTACTAGTAAAACGCTGTTCTTGTAATAATGCCAGACTGAATTGAGATATTAGTAATAACCGTTGTTTCTCGTTTAATTGGGTAAAATTCCTCAGATAAGTTTTTGCTATATTTTCCCAACAGCGATAGGTAATTTTATCTGTGGAGTCAAATAACGCACGAAAAAAATTATCAAGAAATGATTTTAATTGAGCTTTTACAATTTCTGTTATGGTATAAGGTTCGTGTCGATTATTTTCTCCAGTAAAATCATTAGCTGTTTGTTGTTTTCGTATGTGTTGATATGCTGCTTTATCGTCTATAAAGATCAATATTGAAGGTATGGCATTTTCAAAAGTTAGACTTACTGCAGCATAAATGCGAATGACAGATTTTGATTTTGGTTTTCCATTCTCTACGTCATGTAAATAACGCTGAATTAAAAATGGGTAGTGCATTTGCATCTGCTCTGGAATTGTTTTCTTAATATAACTTTCTGCTATCAAAAAACTATGGAGTGTTTCATTAGAGCTTATATCTGATGGTATTAGTAGAATTCCATTTCCACCAGCCATATCAACGGGTTTAAATAAATATAATTGTTGGAAATTTTTTCTAGCAGTTTCTAGCGTAGCTAACGTTACAATGGATGTTTCTGGTATGTAACGACTTAATTCAGGGGATTGACTGCAAAAATAATAGAATAGCCATTTCATTCTGCACATCGCTTCGAGACCGAAGTTCGGCGTAATTACCGTTTTTCCTTCGCCTTCGTTTATACTTGCCTGTTTTGCATACTCAACTACCATTTCGGGTTGAGGTGGTGATTTAAGATTAATATTTGGAAATTTATTTAATATAGAGCGACTCAATCTATTTACTGGATTTAGTTTGGTTAGCTCAACTGCACGTGAAACAATACTTTCATAAGCATTTTGTATTTCCAATATTTTAATTTGGTTATTGTTATCAACGATTAAATCTATTCCAATGATATAAATTCTGTGTGTCATGTCTTTACTTCTCTTAACGAAATGATGGTTAAGTTTATCGTACGGAAATTAAAATGATATTAAATGGCCACAGGAAAATTTTATTTTCTTAAGAAAATCTTATATTGACGTAGAATTACTTTGTTAGCAGCTCTTACACAGTGCTTTTCTCTAGTAAGTTTAGAGTATGTGTGATTCTTTTAATAAAAATGGTCTTGCGCTGATGTATTATAGGAGAATCCATAGGGGATGATTCTATTTTTTTATAATTGATTCGCCTTGTTTTTTTATTAATTGTTTCATTGTGGATATGAATAATTAATTTCAGAGCAAAGCTATTCTCAATGTCTAGGCAATATTTTATCGTAATCATACTTTACACGGGTATTTTTCGTTCAATCAAACGCATACAGCTAGCTAAAATGGCCACGATTAACAGTAAAACAGCGAGCCAAAATAATGTCCCCGTATAAGTTAATGTTACCAACAACGTTCCTAACACCCCAAATAAATACATCAACAGAGATAATACGGCAAGACGAGCGCCCATGGGTTCGGTACATGCCTCGATAGCTAAACGTTGTGAGGTGCTATACGTGAGACTGGATCCAAAGGCAAAAATCATAAAAGCAATAATGATGCCCCAAATAAAATGCGGCAAACAGGCGGTTAATATCACACCGAAAATACCTCCACCGAATAAAATAATAAGGCCGATATTAACGAGATTTTGTACGCCGACTTTTTCCATAAAATATTTAACGAGTTGGGAGCCGACAATCCAAGTGCCAAAAACTAAAATTTGAAAAACACCGAACATTAAAGTACTAAATTTAAATTCTTGAATTATTAAAAATGGACCGGCGGCAATCCACGTAATTAATCCTAAAAAAGTAAAACAAAATAACAAAACATTCAGCATAAAATGGGAATTTAATATTAAATTTACATAATTTTTACCGATGGTTTTCCACTGCAAAGGATGACGATTTTCTTTTGGATTACTTTCTGGCATCCAAATCCACAATAAAATCAAAGCAATTAAGCCCCAGATCGTTAAAATACCAAAAATCCAACGCCACGATAAACCTTGTAAAACGAGCGCTCCCAATAAAGGTCCAAATGAAGGCGCTAATACGACAATGCTGCCAATGATGGCTAATACGTGAATCGCTTTTTTCTGATCGTATAATTCGTGAATTGCAGAATAACCTGCGGTGATGGACGAGACTACGCTGCCTTGAAAAAATCGTGCGATGAGTAGTATCACAATATTGGATGTGAGTGCGCAAATTAAAGAAGCAATAATATAAACGAGTCCCCCGGCAAATATTATGGGTCTTCTTCCGACTCGATCGGATAAAGGACCGAGAATTAATTGAAATGCAGCTGTACCTAAAAACCAGGTGGTTAATGTCATTTGTGCATAATGTCGTGATGTCGAAAGTTCGTGGGCTATCGTAGGTAGAGCGGGCAAATACATGTCGTTAGCTAAGTAAGTCGTAATTTCGTAAAACACGAATAAAAAAGGGAAAATAGCTAAAATGCGCATCTGCTGCGACATGAATGTGGCCTTAGAAAAATACGATTTATTTTCAACTGATTATAGCATAAACGCCAATAAAATATGTTCATTTTTTGACAAAGCCTAGAGTTCTGGTTAAAATTATAAGTAAGTGAATTTGTTGTTGTTTTTAGCGAAATCAGTAATTTAGCATTTAATCGATTTTCCCCGAATTATTTACATATTAAACACTTACTTGGTATTTACCGAACGGATTCATTTTTTTAAGAGAAAATGAATGTCTGACCTTCATATATTAACCCCTGCGCAGGCTCGATTTTTTGAGTTGCCGGGTGTGAATATACATCACTATGCCATGGCAGCTTTATTTAAATCGAAAGAAAAATTAATTGAAAAAAATATTTCTGTTGCAGTGGCGGCTGTGGTTAAACAAAATCAGGCATTAAATCTGTGTATCCATCAAAATGGAGAAACATATCGGCAGTATATTAAACCATTCGATGCAAAACATCAGTATTTAGATATTTATCATATCAATGCAGAAAATCACAGATTTATTATGCAAACCTACGATCATATTATAAAAAATATGAATGTATTTTCTGGACCGATGGCTCGTTTCTGTTTATTTAAATTAAATGATGCGGATTATGATTTATTTTTTGTGGCGGTGCACCATATGGTGGCTGATGGAATTTCTATTATAACGATCATGCAAGATATTACAGATGCTTATCATTGCTTACAAGCGGGAAAAAAAATTCATTTAAATATGGAGAGCAATGATTATTTCGAGTATATACAGGCGATTGATGATATGGCGCATTCGCTGGCGGTTAAAAAAGAATTAAGTTACTGGTCTAATATAAACAATAAAAATAATCAATTTCCGATGGATACCGATAACAATGTGAATATTCGCCGTGAAATTGAAACTAGACGCTTTCAAATTATTGGCGCCGAACATTTAGCCGAATTTACCCGACATAAAGCATCCATGCACTTTAAGTTAAGCAGTTTGGTATTGACCGCATTAGTGTTGACTGCGCATGAGATGAGTGGTCAAACAGAATTATTGGTAGATGTTATTAATAGCGGAAGATTATTCTTTGATCGTAAAATGAATTTAAATCGGACGGTCGGCTGGATTAATACGATCACACCAATTTTGTTACATCTTAAGGTGGAAAGCAAAGATAATTTTTATCAACAAGCTATTAAAGATGTCCGCAATCAATTATTAAGTACACCGAATCAAGGCGTTTATTTTAACGTTTTACGCTATTTAGTAGAAGAAGGTAAAAAACTCAAGGAAAATTGCAAAACAAATATTTTATTTAATTACTGCGGGGAAATGTCGCAACAGCAGGGAGGTGGGGATCTATTTGAATTATTGGTTTCCAATAAAGAATGGTTGGATTTGCAGCATGATATGGACAATCAAGCGGATTATCCATTTCATATTGATATTTTTCATAAAACAACTGGAATTGAAGGTGTTTTTGATTTTGGTCGAAATTCTTTTACTCTTACTAGCGTAGATAAAATAGTGGAGCTGGTGAAGAAAAATGCATTAATGATTACACAGTCAGGTGGTCAATGAATATAATATCTTTTTATTTAGTGGGCGCAGGAAGCATGGCTTTGAATATAGCGAATAATATTTTAGAATTAGGGCATCAATTAAGTGCCATTAACACTGAGGATTCTAATTTAATAGCTTGGGCAAAAGAGCGTGAAATAAAACTCAACAATAAACCAGAGAAAACAGACTATATTGTTGACTTAACTCAGCAGTTAAAGAGCAACAAAGTGATAAGTTATACGAATGCGCCACATCCTAAAATTAATGCAGTCGGTTATTTAAATTATTTGCAGTTGCAGAAAAAAGAGGAAGTATGGGTTTCTTGGTATCAAATACATGATGAAAAAGTATTGGCGCGCGAATGCTTTATTTTAGAAGATTTAAAAAATAAACCGCTACTGGAACAATGTCAAAATAAATTAGCTGAAAGTTTTGAGCAGGTGATTTTTAATTTATCGCGTAATTTGGATGTGGAGCTAGAAGAAATTGATATTGATGATCTTGTCGAAAAATCCGAAAAAGCATTTAATCTTGTATTCAAACAATGGAATAAGACCGAGAGACCCTATCCACATGATCAATCTATTCCAGATATCTTTTTAAAACAAGTACGTGCATTTCCAGATAAAGTTGCCATCAAACAAAATGAGCGGCATATCACATATCAAGAATTAAATAAATTATCAAATAAATTGATCCATTTTATTCTAAATAAATGTGGAACAAAATTTCAGCCGCAAGTGCCCATTGCTTTTGTGTTAGATCGTTCGATCGAAACGGTTGCTTTGATATTAGCAATTTTTAAACTGGATGCAATTTCAATACCCATTTATAATGAAACGCCAGCGTTACGAATTGAAAAAATAATTAAAAATAGTAATGCGCAAATGATAATTGGGAATAATAAAACAATTAATGCAATAAAAGCCGCTCATTTACAGAAAATAGTGCTCGTTAATATTGAGGAAGAAATAGATCATGTATTAGAGAGCGACGATAGCGAATATAATGCCAGTAAAAGTGACAGTTTAGCCTATGTTCGCTATACCACGGGGAGCACGGGGGATCCTAAAGGTGTGGAAATTAAACATAGTGCTTTGGTTGAATTTACTCAGGACACCAGTTATATCGATCTTACCTCAGAAGATAATGTTGCATTTTCTTCAAGTATTGCATTTGATTTAGTTCCCTTTGAAATCTGGGTCACATTGACCAATGGGGCGCAAGTTACGGTTATCGATCAAAATACCTTGTTACATCCCAAATTATTGATGCGTGAGCTTAAAAAGCAGAGCGTGACTATTATGTGGATGACTGCTGGTCTATTTGATCAATATGTCGTGACTGGATATAGCCGTGCGCTTATGAGCTTAAAATATTTGTTAGTGGGAGGTGACGTCGTTAAGTCGCATAGCGTAAATCAATTTCTGCAAGTGGCAACAAAAACCCATTTGCTTGATTGTTATGGTCCGACCGAAAATACCGTTTTTACCACTTGTTATAACATCCAATCCATTGATAAAAACGAAAATCCAATTCCGATTGGCAAACCCATTGCCAATACCAAAATTTATATTTTAGATGAAGCTATGAATGTAGTTCCGATTGGCGTACCTGGTGAACTGTTTGTATCAAGTCCGCGACTTGCGAGAGGATATTATCACGATAAAATATTAACGGAAAAGAAATTTACGTTAAATCCATTTAATTTAAATTCCGATCCCGATTATAAACGTATCTATAATACAGGTGATATAGCTGCATGGGATGTATCCGGTAATATTTTGTATTTGGGTCGTAGTGATATGCAGGAAAAAATTCAAGGCAAACGAGTCGATATATTATCAATTCAGGCAGAAGTGAATAAGTTGCCTGGAATTTCTACGAGCCATGTGGTGGTGCGTAAGGTTGATGATGTTAAATCCCTTGTAGCCTTTATCATACCAAATAAAAATTTTGTAAATATCAAAAAAATAATGGAAGATCTCGGAAAAATACTCCCTGATTATATGCAACCGCAAGAATATCATGTGGTTACCCAATTTCCCCTGAATCCCAATGGAAAAGTAGACAATAAAAAATTATTAGCAGATCTTCAAGCTCCAGCAACGAAGCCTCTACAAATTAAAAATCAAACTCAGAAAAAAATCCATACGATATGGGAAAATTTATTAAAACGTAAAAACTTTGGAATTAATGATAGTTTCTTTGATCTCGGCGGAAATTCTATCAATTCGGTGCGTCTTATTCTTGAATTAGAATCCATTTTTGCGACCGAGCTTAACTTAGGCTGGTTAATGCAACATAGAACGATTAAACAGCAAGCAAGCAGTTTAAATGATCGTACTAAAGGTGAATATCAAGCTATTATTGAATTAAATAGAGGGAAGACACCGCCCTTGATTTTAGTCCATCCTGGTGGTGACGGCGCTAATATTTTTGTGCCGTTATCTAAATTCCTACCGAAAAAAATTTCTTTATATGCGGTTGAATCTTATAACATGAGTGATAATGAAGTTAAAATGACTTCTATCGATCAACTTGCAGAATATTACACGCAAGAATTAATTAACTTAAAACTTGACGGGCCCTATTTTCTGGGTGGTTATTCCTTGGGTGGAATAATCGCTTTTAAAATGACGGAGCTTTTACAGAAACGGGGATTTACAATTCCAAATTTATATATTGTTGATACACCTTTATTAGCCGATTTACCCGAAGATACAACGCACGATGACCGCATTAAACAAGAGCTCATTGAGTTGTCGTATGATTTGGTGACGCAAAGTGACTATCATCGCAGCATGAGTCCTGAATTGCGTGGAAGACGTGAAGCAGCAATGGCTGTCGACAAGCAATTATTTATGCACTTCAAACCAAAATATTTTAACGGTAATGCCATGTTAATCTCTTCGAAAAATTACTTTTCTGACAATATACCAGCAGAATTTAATGTCGCAGCGCTTAATCGTTTTCAAAAAACTAATACTAAACGCTGGCAATCGATAGTAAAACATTTACAAACGGTTCAGGTTGATTATCCGCATGCGCAATTGTTGGTAAATACCAATAGCCTCATTAAAATTGCCAATACTCTAACACAAGATATGGATGAAATATTGGAAAAATTAAAATACGGAGGCAGATCTAATGTCACAGCCGTATAAGTCAAAACAACAAATATGGGAAAACAAAGCCACCATCCGAACGATTCCTCGACGCTTATTAAATAAAATGGATATCGAAAAGGGGAAATACTATTTTCCGATCTCTCGTAAAATGATCTGTGTACAAGAAAAAGTAAAATCATTAAGTAAAGAACAATTTGATAAAATCCTGATTTTATCGGCATATAAATATATGGGAGATATCGCATCGATTGAAATGAATATTGTGGCCAGTACTACTAACAATTTAATTTATAATCGCTACGATATTCCACTGGAGTTACCCTTTTCTTGTAAACAAGATCTGTTAACCATCATCATCGACGAAGCCTATCATGCCTATGTGGCCAATGATTTTATTGTACAAGTCGAAGAAATAACGGGGGTTAAGCAAATTGTGCCCTTTTATCATTCGACACTAGAATATGCTGTGGATGCGACTAAACAACGTTTGGATTCTCGTTATCATGATATTTTTTCAGTAATGGCAGTTTGTATCGGGGAAAATTCCTTAACTAAAGATCTGGTAAATATTTCACGAGAGGAAACCGTAAACAATGCCTTTCATCAAGTGAATTCAGATCATATGCGTGACGAAGGACGTCATTGTGGAATTTTTGCTTATGTGTTGGAGCGCTTGTGGGCATCCTTAAGTTCACAACAAAAGTCAGCTATTGCTGAAGTATTGCCGTATTTTCTAAAAGAATATTTAAATCCACGATTTGAAATCGATTATGATAAAAAAATTCTGCAGGAGGTTGGATTTCAATCTGACGATATAGAAATGATTATCAAAGATGCGTATCAATTATCGATGAATGAAGAAACCATTGACAAAAATCCGGTGATGCAGCACGTATTGACGGTTTTTCGGGTAACGGGAATCGTAGATGATGCTGCGGTTAAAAAAGCCTTTTCGGAGAATAATATCGTTTTATGAATAAATTATTAAGAAAATTGAATGCAACTGAAATGATTTCATGGATAATCAGTCAGCATTTTCCGCATAATTTAGTTGTCGTTGCAAACGTCAAGGGTGATATCAATCTTAAAAATATAGAAACTGTCCTCAAAAACCTCCAAAAGAATAATTTAATGCTGAGAGTAAATACAAAAATAGATGAGGATAGCGTATTCTTAACTGAAATTACGGAACAGATTCCATTCCATATATATAAACGGGAAGAAGCTGAAAACTGGCAACACATAGTTGATCAGGAGTTACGCGCCATTTTTCTGCGCGAAAATAACCCCTTAGCACGCATCATTATTAATTATAATGAAGAAGGTGCGGACATTATTTTTAGTTTTCATCATATGATCGCAGATGGCTTGGCAGGAATATGGTTTATCCGTGATTTTTTAAACGCAATTTCAAAACCAGCAAAAAAAATATTATCTAATAGGCTCGATCTTGCCTGTGAATATATTGATTGGTTTCCCACTTGTAAGCTTGAGAAATTAAAGCATGATGATGAGAATGTGACTGAATTTATCCATTTTAAATTGGATCAACAGCAAACGCAAAAACTGGTACAGTATTGTAAAAAGAATAAAATCAATGTGCATTCTGCATTAGGGAGTGCAGCTAGTTTGGCTTTATACCATACTATGCAGAAAGCAGAAACAGAATTGCGTTTCAGCGCACCGGTAAATTTAAGGTCGTTATATCATATTAAAGCTGAGAATTTTTCCGCCTTGAGTTCCTGGATAGATGATAAATTTAATATTAAAGCAAATTTTTCAACGCTTAACTTAGCTAAACAAATCTTTATAAATACCCAAACAAAAATCAATGATCAAGAGCCACAAAAAAATGTGCAAGACCTATATAAATTTCTTAATCACAAATCTATTAATGAAATTTATAATCTGGTAACAACGACGTTGCCTACCGTTATTATGAGTAATTTAGGTCGTCTATCAATCGAATCTAAATATGATAGTATTTTTCTAACGGGGATCCACATTATTGCTAATTGTCAGCATTATTTGGATACCGATAATGCATTTTTATTAATTGTTACTAACTTAAATGAGACTAACTTTTTTAATTTATGTTACTCAAAAAAAAATGTCGGCAAGCAGAAAGCTGAAAAATTTGTAGCGTCGCTGAGAAATGTGATCAATGAGGATTTTATATGAAAATTGCAAGCTATCTACCCAAGGGTACATTGAGTAATGCGGATTTGATTGCTGAAGGATTTAATATCGATAAAATTTATAATTTAATTTTAATCAAAAATCGTCATATTGCAGCCGAAGATGAATTTTCTTTAGATCTGGCAGAGAAGGCTTGTCACCATTTATTTAAAAAATTTAAAATAGACAAAAAGACCATCGATTATTTGGTTTATTGTACGCAAACTCCCGACCACTTAATGCCGAATAGTTCGAGTGTTTTACAGGATCGTCTGTCATTAAGCAAAGAAATTGGCTCATTGGATTACATTCATGGATGCAGCGGTTTCGTATACGGTTTGTCCATTGCAAAAGGGTTAATCGAGACTGGGCAAGCAAAGAAATTATTATTGGTTTTGTCCGACACGATTTCAAAATATCTCGATAAAAAAGATATTGCTACACGTTCGATCATGGGAGATGGTGCATGTGCGGTTTTATTAGATGCACATGATATGCAGAATATGCCGTATTTTGTATTTAACACTGATGGTAAGGGTGCATTTGATCTTTGTGTGCGTGCGAGTGGGCTCAAAGATAGAGATTCTAAATTGTATCAATATTTCAGTATGAACGGTCCAGCGGTTTTTGTGTTTACTTTAGATGTTATGCCTAAAATGATTAAACGTATTTTACAAAAATATGGCATGTTGATGGATGACGTAGATCATTTTATATTTCATCAGCCGAATGGATATATCTTAGAGCAGTTACGTCAACGTATGAAAATACCAGAAGAAAAATTTCATATTTATTTAGAAGATTTTGGAAACACCTCCGGCGCATCAATTCCGTTTGTATTAGAACATTGTTTCGCTGAGGGCAAAATTTTAAATAATCAAAAGGTATTATTATTATCTTTTGGGATTGGTTATACTGCCGCAGCGACTATTTATACTTACATTAAAGAGGGATGACGGTGAATAAAGCGCAATTTATACAAGAAATAGCGGATATTCTAGAAATGGATAGTAGTGAGCTCAAGCTAAATAGTGAGCTATCCGCATTAGGTACCTGGGATTCGCTCGCTTTAATAAGCACGATTGCATTATTTAACCGTGAATTTGGCATAGTTTTACAAATTGAAGATTTAGAAAAAGTTCATACGGTCAACGATTTATTAGAATTGGCAAAAACGCATTTAACCCATTAGGAATGATGTGATTCATTTTACCGACCATGATTTATTTTTAGTTACCGGTGCTTCTTCGGGTATTGGAAGAGCGACTACCTTACAGTTGAATGCTGAGGGTGCGCGTGTCATTGCTGTAGCACGAGATGAGAAAAAATTACAAGATTTAGCAAACAGCGCTGAAAATCCAGGTAATGTATATTTGATTGCTATGGATTTAATTCAAGAAAAACATAATTTAAAATTCATATTTTCAAAACTGGTCAAGGAATATGGTAAATTGCGTGGTATGTTGCACGCTGCGGGTATCAATAAATTAATGCCCATTAAAAGCATTTCAGTGAACGATTATGATTCGATTCAAGAGATCAATTCAACTTTAGCATTCTTACTCATGCAAGCATTTTCAGATAGACGTCATTGTGAATCTCCAGCCTCAATTGTATTGTTGTCTTCAATTTCCGCGCATTTAGGCTACTCCGGTTTAGCAGCTTATAGCGCAGCTAAAGGCGCGTTAGAAGCGATGACACGTTCGTTTGCCATCGAATTGGCTAGTAAATCTATTCGCGTGAACGCAATCGCGTCTGGGCATGTGGATACGCCAATGTCGCAAAAAATGCTTGCAGATTCGATTGGAGATTATATGCAACAGGAATTAAAGCGTTATCCGTTGGGAATCGGTACCACAAAAAATGTGGCAGATTTAGCGGTATTCCTTTTATCCGATCGCTCCGCCTGGTTAACCGGCCAATGTATTATTTTAGATGGTGGTAGAAGTTTGGTGTAATATGGCAAAAGAGATTGTAATTAGCGCCAGTTTCAGCATAGATTTATTAGAATCGCCTTTTGCCTTTTGGAAAAAAGAAGTGAGTTATATTGGCGGTTTAACTTTATTGCCGTATAACTTTATATTTCAATCATTGCTAGATCAAAATAGTTTATTTTATACAAAACCTGATTCCATCAATATTATTTTATTTAGGACCGAAGATATTCCTGTTGCGGCTCAACCAGAATTTATTTCGGCGCTAGAGACTTATCAAAATTCTGCGAAGAATCCATTAGTGCTTATTCGATGTCCACCGAGTGCTGAAAATTTAAAAGATAGCATTAATTGGAATAATATCATTACATCATTAACAAAAATTTCATTTTTTAGTTATGAGGATATTTTTTATTATTACCCATTAGAGGAATATAATGATCCTATAACAGATAAAAACGCTCACGTACCTTATAAAGACGTCTTTTTTACGGTTCTTACCACTTTTATCGTGCGTAAGGTCCATGCCATGTTAAAACCACCTTTAAAGGTGGTGGCAGTTGACTGTGATAATACACTTTGGCATGGTGTGGCTGCCGAAGTGGGTGCCGAACAGGTGGAAATTTCTCCGCCATTTATTGCCGTTCAGCGATTTTTATTACGATTAAAACAGCAAGGTGTTTTAATTACGTTAGCAAGTCATAATAGCGAAAATGATGTGATCAATGTTTTTAAATTAAATTCAAATATGATTCTGAAATTAAGCGATCTGGCATTATGGCGGGTAAATTGGGAAGAAAAATCAAACACGATTGCTGATATGGCAGAAGAGCTTAATTTAAACCTAGATAGTTTTGCTTTTATTGATGATAATCCCATTGATTGCCAAGAAGTCAAAGCCCATTTGCCGCAAATTGCTGTATTTACAGTCCCACAAAAAATTGAATTGCTAACTCTGCACAATTGGTATTTTGATATTTTTAAAGTTACGCTAGCATCGGGTAAGCGCACGCAAATGTATCAAGAAAATCTTCAACGATCGGAAAAAGAAACAACATCAAAGTCTTTTGCTGAATTTATTCATAGCTTAAATTTAGAGGTAAAAATAAACCCGCTGGGATCAAAAGCGATTTTGCGTGCAGAAGAATTGCTGGCGCGGACCAATCAATTTAATACCACGCATATGAGACTGAACCAAAGTGAATTGTCTGAATATTTACGGCAAAAAGAGGCGGGGTGTTTAACCGTTCATGCTGTCGATAAATTCGGTGATTATGGTTTTGTTGGATTAATACTTTATCATATCTATTCTAGTGATCTGATTATCGATGATTTTCTTTTGAGTTGTCGTGTGCTAAATCGCGGAGTTGAATTCGCCATGATGAATTATATGGGGCAACTGGCGTTGGATAAGCATTGTAAAAATATCATGATCCAATTTACAGCCACTACTCGAAATGTTCCCGCCAAAATTTTTTTAGATCATATCGCCACTTTTAAATCGAATACCTACTGGATGGAATCTCAAGAAGCAAAAAATGTGAAATATGACCCCGAACAATTTCATCTAACAGTCGAAACTAAAAAACAAAGTGAACAAACTATCGTTTTTAACGATACTGAAATTTATAGTAAAATCGCCAAATTAACCATCGATTATCGCAAACTTTCTCGTACGATTTATCATAAAACTAGCGCAAAAAAAATTAATAAGGAAAGAAATATTGAAGCGCAGTTAATTGAATTATGGAGTCAGATTCTCAAGACGACACCGATTAATCATCACATTACCTTCACTAGCATGGGTGGCCATTCATTACAATTGTTAGAACTTTTAGTGGATATCAAAGATGTCTTTGGGATAGAGCTCACGTTAGATCAATTGTTTGTGGCAGATACGATTGCTAAGCAAGCTAAATTAATTAAAGATAAAATGAATAAAAAGAAAATCTATGCGCGATAAAAAAATTATCAAGTGATGTTTGATTCCGTTAATAGATTTTTAATTTCATTTTCTTTGTCTTGAGCTAATGAAGCTATCTTTAAAGTAGATAATCCCAGCTGCTTATATAGACTTAAAACTCTTGGATTGTGCAGGGAATTTAAATGTTTTTGTATAGTAGCAGCGTCGCCACGTTTTATTGGTCCTGTAAGCGATTTGATGGGTGAGCGGTTGGCTTCAAGATTATCCAAAGTTCCTCGCATTAAATTTAAGATTACCTTTGCTGCCACTTCGTCATTGACTGTAGCATCTTCTAAGCACGAGATGGCTTCATGACATAACGCAACAATATAATTTGATGCAAAAACACCGGCTGCATGATAGGAACCTTTCTTACTTCCATCGATATCATAGGTAATCGATCCTATATCACGAAAAAAATTATGCAAAATTAATGTAGCTTCGGGGTCACCTTCAATAGCACAGTAAGTTCCTGTGTATTGACTAACATTAAGTGTTGGATTAGCAAAACTTTTCATGGGGTGCACGCTAGCAACGTGGCAATTATATTTTTTGGCTGAAGTTAAAATTTGGGATGACAATGAACCGCTGCAATGTAGAATGATACTTTCTTTTTTTAGTTGTGAGTTTAAAACTAAATCTTCGCAGCATTTTTGAATGTCATCATCTGGCGTAGTAACAAAAGTGATATCTGCTGGTGGTAAACTTCCTATAGTATATGGTGTTCCTTCGCTAATAAATTTGCTAGCTTCGACACTACTTTTCAGCGTGCGATTTGCTATGCCCTGAATAGTTCCTAAATCGTGATTTACAATTAATCTTGCAATCGTTTTTCCGAGATTTCCCGCACCGATGAAATTGATAAGAGGTTTCATTATTAGTCCTATTTACCATTATATATGGCCGAAAGTAACACTATATAAAAAAAAGATCAATTAATAATAAATTATGTTGAAATAAGTTAACGCCAGCGTAATTTTAGGAAGTGCTAAAAAAATTTATTAATATAAAAGGATAATTTATCTGCGGAAATCATTAAAATTTTATTATATTGAAAAATATCGCATTCAATAAATAATAACTTTTTGCTTTATGATTTTGTTGTATTACGATATATGTGAACATCTTTTATAAAAGGAAATAATAATGGCTGATAACTACAATACAAGAATAGGTTATTTCTGCATGCTCGGAGGAGCGGCATTGGCATTAACTGGAGCTTTAGCCGTACCTTTTGCTTCTCCGCTAGGTATCGGACTGATGGCAGGTGGCGGAATCTTATTTACAGTTGGTGCGCATTCACAAGCTCGAGGACAAAATCTTTCACTTTTCTCGAGTCATTCTCATGCTTGGTGTCCTCCCACTCTGATAGCTGGGCTTGCCTTATTATCTGCGGGAATTGCTTTTATGGTGGGTTCGTTCGGTGTATCTTTGCCAATTAGCATTGCATTTATTTGTGTGGGTGCGGCAATGGCAATCTTTTCTACGGTGGTTTTACTCACGAGTAATAAACATAGTTGTAGTATGTAGAGCACATGTTACATTTTTGGGTGACCTTGGTTTGTTATTTAGCTGTGGTCACCTTATCTGCTTGCCAGCCCGTCGAAAGCTGGTTGAAAGGGGAAGGACCTTAGTTAATTCGTTGATTTTTTGAATGCTCGTATGGATTTTTCCGCTTAAAAATTCATTTTTATCATACTCTTAGAATTAATGATCAAAACATATACAATCTTCTCCTCGCGGTATATAATAATGTTGATCCTAAAACCTACAAAATAGGTAAATATCATGAAAGAAGAAATGAATCTTGAATCCTTTTACGCACAGGTGTCTCATCCTGAAGAAGCAATCCAAATGATGAATGATGAAGCGGTTGTGGCTTTGGGCACGGCTCTGTGGCCGTAAACGATAACTTAAATGGTTTCGCACGCAAGTAATTCATTTAAGCATTTCACTGATTATTTGCGTAAAAGGATTAAGCGGGACCATTTAAGTCGCATTTATATTTGCACGTCAGCCAACTACGCTGCATTGGCAGAAGAAATTATTAAATCTGCTGAAAATAATACTCCAATCCAAATTGTAGATCTCAATACTTTTTTAAAACGCGATCAGTCCGATCAGAAGTTTTTTATTATTATATTTAACGATCATTTCGATGACATTTTCAAACAGCTCGTTGAGAAAAAAGAATTCTTTACCAAGAATTGGAAGCGTACATTTAAAATTTCTGGAATGCAAAATCATTTTTCGGAAATTTATAAATATAGCCCACAAGAATTGTCTCGATTTACCCATAGAATTGCTGATATCTTCAATCAAAGTCAACGTGCCGTTTATGAAACCGAGCACGGGACGTATATCAAATTTGATATTAGTCAATCAGAAGATTTTACCGTAGTCGATGGCATTAAAGGCTACGATAGTGTTCCTGGTGAAATTGCTACATACCCACAAAATGCGGAAGGACATGTTGTATTTGAGGGAACTTTTTTAAGTTTAATTCCATTTGCGATTAAATATGGAATCGTGAAAAAGGGAGATCTAGAATTTGATATTCAAAATCAAACTATTGTAAATGTGACCGGAAATAATCAGGAATTGATAAATGACCTTAAAAATCACTTTGCCCATCATTCTGATAATGCGCACATCGATGAATTTGGAATCGGCACTAATCTTGGTATTACACAAGTTTACGGATTAAATTCCGTATTTGAAGAACGCCATATCGGTTTGCACTTAGGGTTGGGTGGTCGCGAAAGAGGGAGCATTCATTTAGATCTTTTATTTTCAGGTGGCAATTTGAGTTGTGATGGCCGAATGATTTATCAAAATGGTCAGTATCTGGAAGAGTTAACCGACGATATTGAATAATCCAATCCGGCGTAAAAATACGCTTTTAATTATTTTTAGGCATATTTTTCTAAATGGTAATTTGGATACTCCCGTCTCGGCCGTAAAAGCATAATATTTTTTTCAAACTATTGAGACGGCCTCGCGGGAGTATGACGGGGTTCTGTGCTGAATCGTCATCCCACCCTGAAGCCGTTCTCAAAATTTAGAAAAATATTTGGAATATCACGGCTGAATGGGTGGGATCCAAGTTAAA